>Ga0197143_1000619_pt1 | contig 36424 bp, 40 predicted proteins | sample GBS70_MetaG_FD_148603 | JGI IMG/M metagenome (GOLD analysis project Ga0197143, IMG submission 148603) | Sediment microbial communities from Great Boiling Springs, Gerlach, Nevada, United States - GBS 70_MetaG | ecosystem: Environmental > Aquatic > Thermal springs > Hot (42-90C) > Sediment... | reverse complement strand
TAATCATCCCCCATATAGAAAACTTTTTAAATTTTTCTGATAATCTTTTTAACTTATTATCTGAAACGTCTTTACTTTGTTCTAAAGGTAATTCTTTGTTAAGTTCATTTCTAAATTCCTCTAAAATTATTTCAACTTTTTTAGTTTCTTTAGATTCAGTTTCTTTAGATTCAGTTTCTTTAGATTTTGATTCTCCTTGATTCTCTGGTTTTTGAAATTGTTCAGGTTTTTCTACCATAAAAGTGGAGGTGGCGGGAATCGAACCCGCGTCCAAGAAGGTTTTGTTAAAAAGTCTACGGGGGTAGGAAGTTTAATTATTCTTTTAGGGTAAAAAACTTCCAAAACCCCTAAAAGAAGCTACAGTTTAAATTTCGTTAAATCAAAAACTGTAGCACTTTTTGATTTAACTAGTGGAGCAAAGTTTTAAAATGATGTTTAGCCCCACTTAAAAATTTCTAATTTCTTGGAAAAATTATGCAACGGCAGTTTTTTTCTGCTTTAAAGGCGCAGTGACCTCCCCGCCTTTTTAACTCCGCCTCCTTGTCGAAACCTTTCACCCCCTTATTTTATTTGCGAAAGTAACCAATAAGCCGGCTTCTGTTTATAAGACCATTACTCTGGGTTAAGAATTACTTCTTAACTCTAGCGGCTCGCCAAAAATGGCACGGCCTTGCACCCTAAAGGCAAAGACCTTCCTCCTTAAATCACTTTAAGGAGGATTTGAAATCCTTTTAAAAGGTTTTAAAAGGATTTCAAATCGTTTCACATTACTCGTCTCTGTGGTCTTTGCAAAAAATCACTTTTTTCTGCGTTTCCGCAGCTTTTTATGGGTGGCCGGACTTTCCTCTCCTTAAATTAATAAGGAGCGGTCTTTTTGGTTACTTTCTATTTTAATTATATAACAATTTTAAAATTTTTTCAATATCTTTTTTACTTTATTTTCATTTACTTCTCCTATTATACTAAGAGCATAATTATTTTTGTTTATAATCTTTTTTGAAACAATTTCTAATTCTTCAATTTTTATTTTTTTTATTTTTTTTACTATTTCATTTGGATCTTCAATTTTATTTTTTAAAATTTTGTTAATTCCAAAAAAATGAGCAATATGAGTAGAGAGCTCAAGACTCATTAAAAAACGTGAAATCATATTTTCTTTTGCTCTTTCAAACTCTTCCTTTTCTATTTTTCTTTTTACATCTTTATAAACATTTAACATTGTCTCTAATGATTCATAAAAAAGATCTTTTTTAATTCCGGCAAAAGTTGCAAAATAACCGTGATCAATAAAACCATCGTTTTCTGTTTTTATATAATATGCAGATCCAAGTTTTTCTCTCACTTCTAAAAACATCCTAGAACTCATCATTCCGCCGGTAATATTTGCAAGTAAAGAGGCTGAAAGGTAATCCTTATCTCTTATCGAGAAACCTATAAAGCCTAAACCAATATGAACTTGATTTGTTTCTTTTCTCTCAATTTTAATTTGAGGCAACTTTGGAGATAAAAATGGTGGCTTTAAAGATTTTTCGCCCTCTTTAATATTTGAAAAAATTTTCATTATATTTTTAATATCCCCTTTTTTCAAATTACCAGCTACTACTACAATTAAATTTTTAGAATTATAAAATCTGTAATAATAGTTTAGAATATCTTTTCTTTTGATCCTATTTATATTTTGAGGTAAACCAATAATCGACCAACCAGCAGGCTGATCATTATAGAGGGTGTTTATAAATAAATCCCAAATATAACTTGAAGGAGTGTCTTTATAAAGATTTATCTCTTCTATAATAACTCCTTTTTCTTTTTCTATTTCTTCTTCTGGGAAAATTGAATTTAATAAAATATCACTTACTAGAAATAGGATATTATTCAAATTTTCATAACTCCCTCTAGCCCAATAACCTATATACTCATAGGAAGTAAAAGCATTATATTCAATTCCATATCTATCAAATTCACTTAAAAGATCTTTATAATTAGGAAAATTTTTTGTACCCTTAAAACAAAGATGTTCTATAAAATGAGAAATTCCGTTATTTTTTTTATTTTCATACTCTGAACCACCTCTAATTAACACTAAAACTGCTACTGAAGGAGAATCTTTTTTAACAAAAATAAATTCTGTTCCTTTTTTATTTTTTTTAAAAATAACTCTCATTATCTTTTATAAATACCATAAATTTCTCCTTTTTTAATAATTTTATTTCGCAAAAGCGGTAAAACTTCTTCTTTTTTTGAACCGCTGGGTAGATTTAAAATTGAATTTAAAGCATAAACCTTAAAAAAATAACGATGTTCTTTTCCTGGTGGTGGACATGGCCCGCCATAATTAATTTTACCAAAATCATTCATTCCTTCATTAGGAGGCTGATAACCTTCTGGAATATGACTAAGAGGAGGAATATTCCATGCAAGCCAATGAGTAAAAATACCACTTGGAGCGTCTATGTCTTCTATAATAATTACTAGACTTTTTGTATTTTGTGGCAGATTTTTTATAAAAATAGGCGGATTGATATCTTCGCCATCACAAGTATATTTTACAGAAATTAAACCGTTTTCAAAATTAGACTCTAAAATAAGCATGTCTTTTAAAGAATTTTCTTTTTTTTCAATTTTTAAATTTCCAGTTTTTAAATAATAAGAAATAAAAATTAAAAACAAAAGAGCTAAAATTAAAACTAATATTTTTTTCATTTAAAATTGAACCTCAACTCTTTTAGCCTCCTCTGATTCTAAATCAAAGAATTCCTCTTTTTTAAATCTAAAAATTAAATTCAAAATATTATTGGGGAATATTTCTAAAAAGGTATTATAATCCATTACTACCTGATTGTAAAATCTCCTTGCAGCCTGAATTTTGTTTTCGGTATCTGAAAGCTCAAGTTGTAATTCTCTAAAATTTTCATTTGCTTTTAACTGAGGATAATTTTCTACTATTACAAAAATGCCCTTTAATAAATCATTAACCTCTTTTTGGTTTTTACTTATCTCATCTACCCTTGAAAGATTATAAAAATTTGATCTCAACTCGGTTATTTTATTTAGAGTTTCTCTTTCATGAACCATATAACCTTTAACTGTATTAACTAAATTTCCAATTAAATCATATCTTCTTTTGAGTTGAACTTCAATATCTGCCCAAGCTTCTTTAACTCTATATTTTCTTTTTACAATTCCATTATAAGCAAAAATAAAATAAAAAACAATCACTAAAATAACTAAAAAAATTATTTTTTCTAAATTAATCTCCATGATTATTAAATTTTAAATCTTTTTTCTAAAATTTCAATACCGCTCAAATCGATAAATAAGAATCTATGGTTTAACAAATCTTTAAGATTTAAATTTCTTGCTTCGGTACCCAAAACACCTTCGATGTTGCGACAATATCTTATGAAATTTTTATCTTTTTCGCAAAATGCAATTACTACACTTTTTTTCTTTTTATTTTTTAAAATATTTTCAAAAAAATTAGCAACTTCTTTTGTTTTTTTATTTAAAGAACTAAAATCATCAAAAACAAAAACTTCTCCATCTTTTATTTTTTTATTTATTAGAGACCTTAAAGCATTAATTCTCATTTTTTTATGAATTTTAAACTCATATTTTTTTTCATTTCTAGGACCAAAAACAATACCTCCACCTTTCCATAAAGGAGAACGAATAGAACCGTGCCTTGCTCTTCCTGTTCCCTTTTGAGGCCACGGCTTTCTTCCTCCACCCCTTACCTCTGCTCTTGTTTTTGTATGAGCCCAGCTATAATGAGTTTTTGCTAAATGCCATCTTAAAACTTGATGAATTAAAGGAGGGTTAAATTTATAATTAAAAACCTCTGGTAAAATGATTTCACTTATTTTTTCTCCTTTAAGATTGTAAACTGGAAGTTTTAAATTTGAATTTTTTTCCATAAAATTATTCTATCTTTTTAATTAAGTTTCCTTTTCTGCTTAAGTAACTAGGTCTTATTTCTAAAACACCTCTTCTTTTCCCGGGGACAGAACCCTTAACAGCTAAAAGATTATTTTCAGAATCGATATCTACGATTTCAAGATTTTTGACAGTTACTCTTCTATTTCCCATCCTGCCAGCCATTTTTCTCCCTTTAAAAACTTTCTGAGGATAAGAAGGCCCAATTGACCCAGGATGCCTTAATCTATCCTGCTGACCATGAGATTTTGGACCACCTTTAAATCCATGCCTCTTTACTACTCCCTGAAAACCTTTTCCTTTTGAAATACCACTTATATTAACTTTTTCGCCCTCTTTAAAAAAAGAAACAGTAATTTTATCTCCAATCTTCAAATCTGAAAATAAATTCAGAGGCGCCCTAAATTCTCTGATATATTTAAAAGGTTCTTTTGTTTTTTTTATTTTATTTTTCTTTTTAATTTCCTCAAAGCCAACCTTTAAAGAAGGCGGATTTTCTTTAATATCTAAAATAGTGCAAGGCCCAGCCTCAATTATTGTAACTGGAATAACTTTACCATCTTTAAAAATCTGACTCATTCCTATTTTTTTTCCTAAAAGCATGTTAAATAATTTTAATTTCTATCTCAACTCCAGCAGGAATCGAAATATCTTTAAGTGCTGTAAAAATTTGAGGATTTGTTTTTGTAACATCAATTATTCTTTTATGTATTCTGATTTCAAATTGTTCTCTGGAATCTTTATAGATAAAAGGGGCACGATTTATAGTTATCTTTTTAATCTCAGTTGGTAAAGGAATAGGACCTTTAAATTCTGTTTCAAATCTTTTTAAAATATCAATAATCTCTCGACAAGAAGTGTCGATTAATTTATTGTCATAAGATTTAAGTTTAATCCTAATCACAATATTTTAATTTTAAAATAATCTATTTTAATATCTTAGTTACTACGCCAGCACCAACCGTTTTTCCCCCTTCTCTTATAGCAAATCTTTGACCAACCTCTAAAGCCACTGGATAAATAAGGGTTATTTTTAAATTTACATTATCTCCAGGCATTACCATTTCAATTCCTTCTGGTAATTTAACTTCACCTGTAACATCAGTTGTTCTAATATAAAATTGTGGTCTATAACCACTAAAAAATGGAGTATGTCTTCCGCCTTCTTCTTTTGTAAGCACATAAACCTCTGCTTCAAATTCTTGATGAGGTGTAATAGTGCCTGGTTTTACAACAACCTGTCCTCTCTCTACTTCTTCTTTTTTTATACCTCTTAAAAGTAAACCAACATTATCTCCTGCTTTAGCTTCATCTAGTGTTTTATTAAACATCTCAATACCGGTTACAACTGTTTTTTGGGTTGGTCTTAACCCAACAATTTCAACTTCTTCATTTAATTTTAAAGAGCCTCTCTCAACTCTTCCAGTTACAACTGTACCTCTTCCCTCAATTGAAAAAATATCTTCTATCGGCATCAAAAATGGCTTATCAATATCTCTTACTGGTTCTGGAAAATAATCGTCTATTTTTTCTATTAACTCTAATATTCCTTTAGCATAGGGATCATCTAAAGATTTTGCTTCTAAAGCCTTAAGCGCAGATCCCCTAACTACAGGAATTTCATCTCCTGGAAAACCGTATTTTTTTAAAAGTTCTCTGACTTCGCTTTCAACTAAATCAACAATTTCTGGATCTTCAACCATATCTATTTTGTTTAAAAATACAATAATAGCTGGCACACCAACTTGTCTTGCTAGTAAAATATGTTCTCTTGTTTGAGGCATTGCCCCATCTGGAGCAGAAACCACTAAAATTGCACCATCCATTTGAGCTGCACCGGTGATCATATTTTTAATATAGTCAGCGTGACCAGGACAATCAATATGAGCATAGTGTCTTTTATCTGTTTCATATTCTGAGTGATGAATATTGATAGTAATCCCCCTTGCTTTTTCTTCTGGAGCATTATCTATTTCATCAACTGTCTCAGCCTTTTCAATTAAACCTTTTAACTTTAAAATATATTGAATAGCTGCTGTTAAAGTTGTTTTACCATGATCCACGTGACCAATGGTTCCAATATTAAGGTGAGGCTTTTTTCTTTCAAACTTTTGTTTTTCTGGCATGGTAAGAAAATTCAGTCCATCCTTTAAGATGGGCTGAATTTTATTTTTAATATAATATTTAATTATAACACAATATAATTTGAATCAACCTTTTGAAAAACTTGATTTTTAATTTTTTTAAGTTAAAATATAGTTTATGAACCTATATTTTTATGAAATAGCATTTTGGGTTAAAAAAGAAAATATTTCTTCTCTTTTAGACGAAATTAAAAATTTCATAACACAAAAAGAAGATGAAAAAATTTTAAAGGAACATCCTAAATTTGGAAAACTATATTGGATTTTAGCTTGCATGGAAAAATCAAAAGTCCCTCAACTTGAAAAATTTTTAAGATCTTCTAAAGATATTGACCAATTCATTATAATTAAATTGAAAAAGAAGCCTAATATAATAAATGTCAATAATTTAGAAGAAAAATTAAAAGAAATAGTTGATTTATGAACATTAATAAAGTGATATTAATAGGGAATTTAACTCAAAACGTTGATTTTAGAGTTTTAAACAATGGCCAAAGTGTTGCTAGATTAACTTTGGCCACCAATCGAGTTTTTACTAATAAATCAGGAGAAAAAAAAGAAGAAACAGAATATCATTCAATAATTGCATGGGGTAAATTAGCTGAACTTTGCAATAAATTTCTAGAAAAAGGAAGAATGATTTATGTAGAAGGAAGATTAAAAACAAGAACTTATGAAAACCAACAGGGTCAAAAAATAAATAAAACTGAAATCATAGCTGAAGTAATAAAATTTGGGCCAAAACCAAAAGAAAAAGAAATCGAAAATATAGAAAAAGAATTAGAAGAGTTTAACTTTAAAGAATCCGAAAACGAAGAATTCGATATTTCGGATTTCTCTTTTTAAAATGGGAGGTTGTCAAATTTGTAAAAGAAAATATCAAAAAGCTGTTAAAAGAAAAAAAATAAGAAGTAAATTTAATCCTGTAAATGTTCATCGTCAAAAAGTTAATATCCAAAAAGTAAGAATAGATGGAAAAACATTAAAACTTTGTCGTTCTTGCCGTAGAAAAGCCTTAGGAATAAAAAGTAGCTAAAATTGTTTAAAATTAAGAAATTAATAAAAATTCAATATTTCTTTTATCTTTTTAAGATGAAGTTTTAACATAGCGCAGTAACCCCATTCATTATCATACCAACAGAAAATTTTAACAAGATCACCATCTACGACCTTTGTTAAAGTCAAATCAACAATAGCCCCATAAGGCTCTTTTAAAATATCGCTTGAAACTACTTCTTCTTCAACAACTTTTATTATTTCTCTCCATTCATCTTTTTCAGCTTCATTTTTAATTACCTGATTAATTTCTTCTACTGTAGTTTTTTTATTTAAAAGAATAGTTAGATCTGATAAAGAACCTGAAATAATAGGTACTCTTATCGAAATTCCGTCAAATTTATTTTTCAAAAATGTTAAAACTTTTACAGTAGCCTCTGCTGCTCCAGTAGTAGATGGAATAATATTAAAAGCAGCAGCTCTTCCCCTTCTAAAATCTTTGCTTTTAGAAATGGTATCTACTAAAGACTGAGTATTAGTGTAAGCATGAATTGTAGTAAGAATCGCTTTTTGAATTCCAAAATATTTATGAACAATAGCTAAGACTGGATTAACTGAATTTGTTGTACAAGAAGCATTTGAAGTTATAGAATTTTCTCCAAGTTCTAATATTCTCCACCATTCTCCTAAATTTGGAGTTAGTGTTAAAACATCATCTTTTGGTGGCGCAGTTAAAATTACAAATTTTGCACCAGCTTTTAAATGTTTTTTAGCATTTTCTTTATCAGTAAAAACACCACTTGCTTCTATTACAACATCTATCTTTAAATCTTTCCAAGGAAGTTTTTCTGGATCTTTTTCGTTTAAAATTAAAACCTCTCTTTCTCCAACTTTTATTTTATTTTCTATTAAACAAAAATCTTCAAATCTACCATAAACTGAATCGTATTTTAAAAGATAAGCTAAATTACTTGGACTCGAAAGATCATTAATAGCCACAACTTCTAATTCTTTTTCTTTAATTATTTGTCTAAAAAATAATCTTCCTATCCTTCCAAAACCATTTATTGCAATTTTCATGTTAAAATTTTCTCTTTAACTTTCTCTTCTATTTTTTCTTCTTTTTTAATTAAAGACTTAAAATTAAAAATAAATCTATTTAAAATTCTTTCAAATTCTTGAATATTTAAAAAACTATATCTTAATTGATTATAAGACTTCTCGAATTGATCTGCAAGCTCGATTAAATCCTTTTCTAATTGATGAAGATTGGTTAAAATTTGATTTATATTTTCACTAATTTGTTGGCGGGAGGAAAAGAAAATTAAAGAAGAGCAAACAATTTCGAAATTCTTCGGGGAAGTAATAAAAACAGATTTTTCACGAGCATATTCCCAAACTTCATCAAAATCTTTATCACTTAAAAGTTCATAATAAATTGCCTCATTTGCTAAATACATCAGAGCAAACTCCACTGTACCTTTGGATGGTAAAATATATTTTTTAGAAATGTTTTCAATTTCTAATTTTAATCTTTTAATTAAATCCTTCTTAACATTTTGTCTTTCTTCTTTTGAAAAAATACCCTTAAAATTAGCTACTGGAAATTTTGAATCAATTGGAATTAAAAAATTGTTAACTTTAATCACAAAATCAACTTTATCAGATCCAATTTTATATTGTTTTTCATAAAGATTTGCTGGAAGTTTACTTAAAATTTCCTCAAGCATTCTTTCTCCAAAAAAGCCTCTTTCTTTTGGACCAGTTAAAATTTCTTTTAAAGTCTTCATTTCTTCAGTGCTAAGTTTTATATCTCGTGTTAATTCTTCAATTTTAAAGGTATATTCCATTATCTTTTCTTGTTTTTGTAAAGTATTAGCTAGATGATTTTCTACTTCCTTTTTTAAACTAGAAAAATTTTCATTAATTCTATTTTGAAGATCAAGAAATTTTTGAAATTCATTTTCTTTATTTTTATTTATAAAATTTTCTAGATCCTTTCTTAAAACGTAGTATAAAATAAATCCTATTAAAAAGATAAATATAAAATTTAAAAAAATTGTCATACTAAAGCCTGTGCTAAGGAAGCTATTTTGTCATACCCCCATTCTTTAAATTCTCTTGGAATTGGACCAAAAATTCTAGTTCCTTTTATATTTTTTTCTTTATCTAAAATTACTGCCGCATTTTCAAAAAACCTTACATAACTTCCATCTTTTCTTCTCCAAGGCTTTTTTTGCCTTACAATAATTGCTCTAACTACTGATCCTTTTTTAATCTCGCTAGTTGGTAAAGCATCTTTTACGCTACAAACAATTATTTCTCCTATTTCAGCATATCTTTTTTTTGAATAACCAGGAATACCAATACATTGAAGCTTTTTAACTCCAGTATTATCTGCTACATTTAAAATTGTCCTATGTTGGATCATATTTTTTCTCCTTTATAAAGCCAAACTTTAATTCCTACTACTCCATAAGTACAATAAGCTCTATTTTCAGCATAATCAATAATTGCTCTAAAAGTAGAAAGTGGCACTTTTCCTTTTGGATCTGTTAGCCATTCAGATCTTGCAATTTCTGCGCCATTTAATCTTCCTGAAATTTTTACTTTCACGCCTAAAATCTCTTTATGCTGAAGGGCTCTTTGAATTAATCTTTTCATTACTTTTCTAACTGGCATTCTTTTTTCAATTTCAATAGCTGCTAGCTCTGCTAAAACCGCAGCTGAAGTATATGGTTTTTTAATTTCTATAATTTCTATTCCAATAACTGGCATTTGTTTTTCTTTATAGATTTCACTTAATTTTTTGGTAATAATTTCTTTTAATTCCTTTAGTTTTTTCCCTTCAGATCCTATAATTAAACCTGGTCTTGCAGTTTTTATAATTATATTAAGTTTTTCTTGACTTGGTCTTTCAATTTCAATTTTCTCTATTCCTGCTTTTTTGAATTTTTCATTTATTATTTTTCTTATAAGAAAATCGATAAATAAATTATTCTTTAAATTCTTAAAAGAAGGGAACCATCTTGAAATCCAGTATTGATTTATCCCTATTCTTAAAATAATTGGATTAGTTTTGTGTCCCATGTTAACCCTCAATTGATTTTCTTCTAAATATCCTAGGAATAATTATATCAAATTTTGATTTTTGTTCTCTTTGAGATTTTTGTTCTCTTTCTTCATATTTTGCTTTATCAACTTTTTTATCTTTAATTTTATTTTTTTTAATTAAATCCTCAATTTCTTTATCTTCTAATTCTTTATATCCATCTAAAGCTTTTAAAACTAATTTTATATTAGAACTTCTTTTTAAAATTAGACTTACTCTTCCATGAGCTCTTGGTAAATATCTTTTTAGTTTAGGTCCTTCATTTACTTGAATTTCGTTTATGATTAAATAATCATGAGGTACTCTTTTTTCAAGAGCAAAACTAATCATTCCAGCTTTAATTAACTTACTTAAATCTTTTGCGGCTCTCTTTTTTACGAAATTCAAAATAAATAAAGCTTCAGGCACTTTTTTACCTCTTATTAAATCAGCTACTAACCTTACTTTTCTGGGGGCTATTCTTAGATAATTTAAATAGAAAGTTTTTTGCATTAATTTATTTATTCAAAGCAGCTTGAGCTGCTTTAATTTTCTGTTCTAATTCTCTCTGTTTTTTACCACCATGTTTTATAAATTTTCTAGTAGGAGCGAATTCTCCTAATCTATGCCCAACCATATCTTCTACTATTCTTACTTCAACAAAATTTTTACCATTATGAACTGCAAAAGTTAAACCAACCATTTCTGGTATTATCATTGCTGATCTATACCATGTCTTAATCACTGCTTTTTCTCTTTCTTTTTCTGGCAAACTTTTAACTTTCTCTATCTTTTTTAAAAGTTTTTCTGGTACATAAAAACCCTTTTTTAAACTTCTACCCATTGAAATTAAAAAAAATTAATTTATAATTAAATTATAACATAAATTTAATGTTTGATTTTAAATATTTTACTTCAAAAAAATTTTTAGATTTAATTATAATTATTTTAGCCTTAATTTTTGTTTTTAATTTAGGTTTTATTTTAGGGGCAAAAATTTTCAAGCAAAGTCCGATTATTCTAAACTGTCCCCAATAAATTATGGAGATTATAGATATTTTTGGAATAATAGTATTTTTTCTATTTTTTCTTTTAATTTTATTCTTAAAATTTTTAGACTTATATGAAAAATACTGGGAAAGCTAATCTTTAGAAATTAAAACTACTTTTATTTTTGACTTAAAACCATAAGGGAATTTCAAAATCACCTCATGTTTTCCTAATTCTTTAATTTTTTCAGGCTCTATCTTAAAATCTGGAACTTTAAGATTTTTTTCTTTTAAAAATTCTTTAACCTTTTCAATTAATTCCTTCTTATCTAAGGATCCATAAGTTTTTTTATCTTTTGAAATTTTTATTTCAAAATAAAATTCTGCTCCATTTAAAGCCTCGGTTACGATCTTTAATTTTTCTTTTTCTGCTTCTTTAATTTGATTATCCATTTGAATTTTAAATTTTACTTTTTCATTTAATAAAATCGCATATTTATTTGGTTTTAAAAAATTCAAAAAATAACCAACTTTTACTTCTTTTATTTCTCCCTTTTTAGCAAATCCTGGTAGATCTTTTATAAAATAAACCTTCATAATATAAATTTTAAAATATTTGACAAATTGGGCAAAAATAAGAAAATCTTTGATTAATTTTTACTCTTTCAATTTTGCTACCACATCTTTTACAATTTTTCCTTTTATAAACCTTTCTATAAAATCCATAAAGTCCTATTTTTCCGTTTGGTAAACGATAATCAGAAATAGAAGTTCCTTTAAGACTTATTGCTTTTTTTAAAATTTTTCGCATATTTTCAAATAAAATTTTAGCTAAATTTTTATCTAATTTAATCGCAAGTGTGTTTGGATTTATCTTGCTTTCCCAAAGAGCTTCGTCGCTATAAATATTTCCTATACCTGAAAAACATTTTTGATCCATCAAAACTTGTTTTATTTTTCTTTTTTTAAAAAGACACCTATAGAAATTTTCAAAACTTATCTCTAAAAAATTCGCCCCAATATTTTTATTTAATCTTTCAATTAGCTCTTTTCTGCCTATTAAAATTGATGAAAATTTTCTAACATCACAGAGCCCTAAATCAAATTTGTAACTTAAAAATAAAATAACTCTTAAATATAAATTTCTAGGATCATCTTTTATTGGCCCGTTAATTATAGGAAAAGCCTCATTATTTTCAATTTTCCACTTGCCTAAAAGAAGATGACCGCTTAATTTTTGATGTAAAATCAAAAAATAATCATTAGAAAGTTCAAAAATAATATATTTTCCCCTGTTTTTTATTTCCAAAATTTTTTTATCTTTTAATATTTCCTTTGCTAAATCAAATTTTGGTTCTTTGAAAATATTAAAAGTATTTGTCCAAACATCTTTTATAAAGGAATTTTTAATTCTTTCTTTTAAAAATTTTACGGTAGTTACTACTTCTGGTAGTTCTGGCATAAATTAATCAAATTTTTCATGCGAAGATTTTTCATTTAAAATTTCTAAAAAATTCCAAATATCTTTAGTGCTAAAAAATTTAACTGAAACTTTTATTTTCCCATCTTCTGCTTTTTGAATTTCAACTTTAGATTGTAAAACTTCTTCTAACTTTCTTTTTAAAAAAGCGATTTCAGGGTCTAAATTTCCCTCTTTTTTCTGGGGCTCATTTTTTAACTTTTGAGTCTCATGAATAGTTAAACCTTCATTTATTATTTTTAAAAAAATTTTTTTTTGAAGTTCTACATCTTCAATAGAAAGTAAAATCCTAGCATGGGCCTCAGAAATTCTATTATTCTTTAAAGCCTCCTGAATTTCTTCTGGCAGTTTTAATAGCCTAATTGTATTTGCAACATAAGCTCTAGATTTTCCTATTCTAGAAGCAATTTCAATTTGAGTCATGCTAAATTCTTCCATTAAACGAGCAAAAGCTTTAGCTCTTTCAATCGGGTTTAAATCTTCTCTTTGAATATTTTCTATTAAAGCTACTTCAAGTTTAGCCTTATTAGATAATTCTTTTATAATAGCTGGTACTGTTTTTAATCCTACAATTTTAGCTGCCTGTAACCTTCTTTCTCCTGCTACTAATTCATAAAAAACATCAATTCCATTTTCTGTTTGAACTTCTTTTCTAGTTACAATTAATGGCTCAAGTATCCCAAATTCTTTTATAGATTCTGCTAGTTCTTGAAGACTCTCAAGAGTAAATGTTTTTCTTGGTTGATAGGGATTTGGTAAAATTTTATCTATTTCTATAAAATATATTTGATCTCCCATTATTTTTAATTATATAATATTTTATGGAAATATCTAAAATAAGAAATTTTTGCATCATAGCTCATATTGATCACGGAAAATCAACTCTAGCAGATAGATTTTTAGAAATTACAGGTGTTTTAAAAGATAAAAATATAGAGCAATATTTGGATCAACTAACTGTTGAAAGAAAGCATGGCGTAACTATAAAAATGCAACCTGTAAGATTAATTTATAAAGATTTTATATTAAATTTAATCGATACGCCTGGTCATAGTGACTTTTCATATGAAGTTACTCGAGCTTTAAGTGCAGTAGAAGGAGCAATTTTGCTTGTAGACTCAACCCAAGGAATCCAAGCCCAAACTATTTTTCATTTTAATGAAGCAAAAAAACAAAATAAAGTAATTATACCTGTGATTAATAAAATTGATCTTAGGGAACCATCTTTAGAACTTATAGAAGAGTTAAAAAAATTAACAAATTTTAACCCTATTTTAGTCTCAGCTAAATCAGGTTATAATGTTGAAAAAGTCTTAGAAGAAACAATTAAAAAAATACCACCACCAAATAAAAAAGAAGAAACATTAGCACTTATATTCGATAGTCATTATCAAAATTATAAAGGCACTGTTTTTCATATAAGAGTTTTCGGTGGAGAATTTGAAGAAGGGAAAAAAGTAATTTTGCCGAATATAAATCAAGAAATAAAAATAATAGAAGTTGGTTATTTTTTGCCACAATTAAAACCCACAAAAAAGCTCGTTGCCGGTGAAATTGGTTATTTGGTTGGTAATTTAAAAAAAACAAATCTTTTTTTAGTAGGAGAAAGTATAACAGGTGGACAAAAAAGCGAGTTTAAATTTAAAAAGCCACAAAATTTCATCTATGCTTCATTTTTTCCTCAAGAAGAAAAGGATTTTTTAAGATTTAAAGAAATAATAGAAAAAATCTGGTTAAATGATCCATCTTTAAGTGTTGAAGAAATTTATCTTCAAAATTTTGGAAAAGGTTTTAAAATTGGCTTTTTAGGCTTGTTTCATCTTGAGATAATCAAAGAAAGAATCGAAGAAGAATTCGGCACAAAAGTTATTATTACTTTTCCTTTAATAAGTTACAAAGTAATATTAAAAAATGGAAAAGAAATTTTAGTTACTGAAAAGTTGCCTCCAGAAAATCAGATAAATCAAATAAAAGAGCCATGGGTAGAAGGTGTTATTATTTTACCTAAAAACTATCTTTCTTTAGTTTTTGATTTAATAAAACAAAAAAGAGGGAAAATATTAGGACATAAAATTTCATTTGAAAATATTGAAATATATTTTAATATGCCGTTAGAAGAGGTGGTAACTAACTTTTATGATCTTTTAAAGTCTAAAACCTCTGGTTATGCTTCTTTTTGGTGGAAATTTAAAGAATATAGGGAAAATGAAATTGGAGAACTTGAGATTTTAATAAATGAAACTAAAACATTTTCTATTTTAGTTATAAAAGAAAAAGCAGAAAAAATCGGAAGAAGTATTCTTTTAAAATTAAAAGAGTATCTACCAAGAGAAAACTTCCCATTAAAATTACAAGCAGCCTATAATAAAAAAATAATAGCTAGAGAAACTATTCCAGCAATTTCTAAAAACCCCGCTGCTTGGCTTTATGGAGGAGATAGAACTAGAAAAATGAAACTTTGGCAGAAACAAAAAGAGGGAAAAAAGAAGCTTCAAGAATTGTCTAAGGGTAAAATAAGAGTTCCTTCTGATGTTTTAATTAAAATTTTTAAGGAATTATAAAATTTAAGTAATAAAAATACTAAATATAGTTTATTTGTGAAATTTATTTTAAAAGTTAATTTCAGAGGGTCTTTCACTTAAAATTACATCTATGTATATTTCCTGATCATTATTTCTAAGAATTTTTAGTCTAACTTTCTGCCCTACATCTTTATTTAAAATAATAGAAGAAAGTGTATTTTCTTGTGTAATTTTTTCTCCATCAATTTCAAGAATTATATCTCCTTCTTTAAGCCCAGCTTTGTGAGCTGGTGTATTTGGAATCACTCCTGGTATTTTACCGCTTCCCTCTATTAAAGCTCCATAATCTACTTTAAATCCTCTTGCTTTTGCTATTTCTTCTGTAATAATTATATACCTTATTCCTAAAAATGGTACCTGAATTTTACCGGTCTTTTTGATTTTTTCAAGCATCTTAATAGCTCTCTCAATCGGAATAGCAAAACCTATATTTTGAGCACCAGAAACAATTGCAGTATTTATTCCTATAACCTCACCTTTCAAATTTATAAGTGGTCCGCCTGAATTTCCATAGTTAATAGCTGCATCTGTTTGAATTAAGCTCTCAAGTGACTGAACATTGCCATAAGAATCTGAAGCTGTAATATTTCTTCTAAGTCCAGAAACAACTCCAACACTCACTGTATTTTGAAATTCCCCAAGAGCATTACCAATAGCAATTACAGTTTGGCCAAGTTCTAATTTACTTGAATCTCCTAAAACCGCAAAAGGTAAATTTTGAGCATCAATTTTTAAAATAGCTAGATCATCAACTGGATGCTTGGCTAAAATTTTAGCTTTAAATTTTCTACTGTCATTTAAAAAAACAGTATACTCTGCTTTATCATCTGAAATAACATGTTTATTTGTTAAAATTAATCCATCTTCACTAACTATAAAACCACTTCCACTGGAAACTTTCATTCTTTCTGTTCTTTTTTGGGGCGTTCCTTCATAAAAAAAGTAAGGAGAAAAAAATTCTTTAAATTCAGGCGGTATTAAATCAGGTGGAATAAAAAACCCTCTTTGAATTATTTCAATATCTTTCGTAGCAATAATACTTACAACTGCGGGCGCAACTTTTTTAACAGCCTCAATTTTTGCTTTTTCAAAATCTAAAACTAAATTTGAAATAGAAGGAAAAGTTGATGTTTGAATATTTAATTCCTTAATTTGATTTTGAATTTGATTTTGAGTTGAGGTTTGAAATAAATTTTTAAAAATATTCAAAAAATTTTGAATTTGAAAATCTAAAGTAGCTGCGTTTGCTTTTAAAATGATTAAAAAGAAAATTAAAAAACCTAAAAAGATATAAAACCTCCTCATATTTAAATTATAACATATCTTCTCTATTTTTTTGAGGTTCTAAAATTAAATTAAGCTCTTTAAAAGAAAACTTTATTTTTTCTAAAAGTTCATGAGCTTCTTGATGGCTTTTAGGTAATTCTAGTTCAACTAAATCATTCCAAAAAGTTAATTTTTCTTTAGGAACATTTTTAATTCTTTCAATTAAATTATTTCCTTCATATCCAAGATAATCTAAATATTTTTCAAAAATTTTTAAAGCTAATTTTATACTTTGTTCAATTTTATTTTTCTCAAGCAAATTTTTAACCTCTTCCCATTTTTGATAATAATATTCGTAATTAAACTCTAAAGGTTCAATTAAATTTTTAAATCTAAAAGTTAAAGACCAAATATCTTGAATAAATCTAGATCTTAATAAAACTAAAATAAGAGCAGTAAATAAAATTAAAGAGATAGAAAAGCTCAAAACTTTTAAATAAAAAATTATTTGTGAAAGCTCCATATTTCTTCAAGTTTTTGAGCAAAATCAAATATAGCTAAATCAGAAAAATGATTACCTATTATTTGAATTCCTACAGGAAGTCCATCTATAAATCCACCATTTAAAGAAATAGCTGGAATTCCAGCTAAATTAATCGAAACCGTATATATATCAGAAAGGTACATAGAAATTGGATCCTGTTTTTCTCCAAATTTAAATGGCAAAGTTGGGGAAGTGGGAGTTATTATAAAATCTACTTTTTCAAAAGATTTTATAAAATCTTCCTGAATTTTTCTTCTCAATTTTAATGCTTGAATATAATAAGCTTCATAATAACCATGAGATAAAACAAATGTTCCTAAAAATATTCTTCTTTTAACCTCTGGCCCGAAAAGATTTCTAGTTTCTGAATAAACTTTAAATATATCATCATTCTCTTTTCTTGGGCCATATCTTATACCATCATATCTTGCTAAATTAGCACTAACTTCAGAACTCATAACAATATAGTAACATTCCAAAGCAAATTTGCTGTAAGGCAAACTAATTTCTTCAATCTCAATTAAATTTTTTGCCTCATCTAATCTTTTGAAAATTAAATCTTTAATTCTTGGATCAAGCCCTTCTTCAAAAAAATATTCTTTTGGAATTCCAATTTTAAATTTTTCTTTTCTTATTTCTTTAAAATTAAAACTTTTTAAAGTAGTAGCATCCATCTTATCAGGACCCATAATATTTAAAAACAAAATTTTAGCATCTTCAACTTCTTTAGCAAAAGGTCCAATTTGATCAAGTGAAGAAGCCATTGAAATTAACCCATAACGAGAAACAAGCCCATAAGTAGGTTTAAAACCAACAATACCACAAAAAGAAGCTGGCTGCCTAATAGAGCCACCAGTATCTGAGCCTAAAGCAATTGGTACAAAATCTTTGCTTACTGCTACCGCAGAGCCACCAGAAGAACCACCCGGCACTCTTTCAGGATCATAAGGATTTCTTGTTTTTTTAAAAGCTGAATTTTCAGTTGAAGAACCCATCGCAAATTCATCTAAATTTGTTTTACCAATAATTAAACATCCTTTTTCTTTTAATTTTCTAATACAGGTAGCATCGTATGGTGCTAAAAAGTTTTCTAAAATTTTTGAAGCAGCAGTAGCCGGCATTCCTTCTACTAAAATATTATCTTTTACCGCAATTGGAATTCCAGTTAAAATTTCAGCTTTACCCTCGTCTATCATTTTTTGAGCTCTTTCTATTTCTTTTTCATTTTCAAAATTTAAATAAAGAAAACTTCCAAAAAAATCATCTTCTTTTTTTATTTTTTCAAGATAACTTAAATAAAGTTCTTTTACAGAAATTTCTCTTTTAATTAACATCTGATGTAATCTCTTTAACATTCTAATATTTTAACACTTTTTATATTTTTTGGAAATAATTTTGTTATAATTATTTAATCTGCCGGGATAGCTCAGTGGTAGAGCGGCAGCCTGAAGAGCTGCGCGTCGGGGGTTCGATTCCCTCTCCCGGCACAAAAGCCAGGGTAGCTCAGTGGTAGAGCAGCGGTTTCATAAGCCGTTGGTCGTGGGTTCGAATCCCACCCCTGGTACAATTGGGCGCGTAGCTCAGTTGGTAGAGCGTCTCGTTGACGTCGAGAAGGCCCCAGGTTCGAGTCCTGGCGCGCCCACCAAATTAAATGCAAATATTCAGCGATTTACATATTCATTCAAAATACTCCCGCGGTTGTTCAAAAGATATTAATCTTGAAAATTTAGCTGAAGCAGCTAAAATAAAAGGAATTCAACTTTTAGGAACAGGAGATTTTACTCATCCTTTTTGGTTTTCGAATTTAAAAGAAAAATTAATTGAAATAAAAACAGGAAGCGGTTTTTTTATTTTACCATCAAACCCAAATGTTTTCTTTATTATCTCTTCAGAAATTAACTTTGTCTTTACTAAAAATCAACAATCAAAAAGAATTCATTTTTTAGTTTTAACTAAAAATTTTGAAACAGCAACAGAAATAAATAAATTTCTATCTTATTATGGAAATTTAGAATCTGATGGTAGACCAACTGTGAGTTTAAATCCTAAAATTTTTTTAAAAGAAGCTTTAAGGATTGATCCTGATTTTATATTAATCCCAGCTCATATTTGGACACCTTGGTTTGGAATTTTGGGGTCTTTTTCTGGTTTCAATAATTTAGAGGAGTGCTTTGAAGAAATGACAAATGATATTTTAGCAATTGAAACTGGTCTTTCTTCTGACCCGCCCATGAATTGGAATGTCTCTTTTCTAGATAATGTTTCGATTGTTTCTTTTTCTGATGCTCACAGCGCTTCCCCTTATAGAATAGGAAGAGAGGCAACAGTATTTGATTTAGAAAGTTTAACTTTTAGTTCTTTAAAGGATGCTCTTAAAAACCAAAAAATAGTTTTTACTATTGAATTTTTCCCAGAAGAAGGAAAATATCATTATGATGGTCATAGAATATGTAAGGTGTATTTTCATCCTAGCGAAACAAAAAAGTTAAATAACATCTGTCCTGTCTGTCAAAAAAAGTTGACTATAGGAGTTTTAAACAGAGTATTAACTTTAACCGATAAAAAAGAAAATTTAATAAAAAGACCGCCTTATATCCATTTGGTTCCACTTTTAGAAATAATTTCGTTAGTTTTAAAAATTTCTATAAATTCAAAAAAAACTCAAGAAATTTATTCTCAACTCATAGCTAATTTTTCTAATGAATATTCAGTATTGATTGATGCCCCAATAAGTGAAATAGAAAAAATTGTACCAAAAAATATTGCTCAAGCAATTGAAAAAGTTAGAAAAAGAGAAATTAAAATAACCCCAGGATTCGATGGTGAGTACGGGAAAATAGAAATTGAAATAGACGAAAAACAAGGAAAACTTTTCTAATTTGTGTTAAAATCTAAAAATATATGCTATTTTTAGAAATTTTAAAAGTTATTTTAAAACCATTTATTAATTTTTTAAAATTCTGGTATATTGAAATACCATGGCATTTATGGGATAGATATTCAAATAGAATTGCATTTTTAGAAAGAAGTTTTGGGGTAAAAATTAATATTGAAAACCTATTTGTCCCTCTTTGGCAAGATTATTCACTTTTAGGTAGAGTGCTTTCTTTTCCGATAAGAATTTTTAAAATTTTTATTGGATTCCTAGTTTATTTTTTATTAACCTTAATCATATTTTTATTCTTCATTTTAATTGAAATTTTACCGTTTTTCTTAATTTTTATTTCTTTTTAAATGAATTTAAATTTAAAACCTTTTGAAAGAATAATATTATGGAATCTAGAAATAGCAGTTAAAATATTTTTTGTTGTTTTAGCTATTTTTTTAATAATTGATCAATTTTACTCTATAGGAATTTTATTTTTAATAATTTCTCTATTAAATTTAAAATATCTCGGCCCAGAAAAAGATCTTTTACATCAAGATGGTAAACCTGAAGAATTTTTAGATTTTAACGCTAAAAAAGTCATTTTAAAATCAATTAACGAGGCAGAAATTTTAAAGACATTAGATCTAGAAATTATCATTTTAAAAAATTCTTTAAAAAACAAAAAAATATTAAACATTTTAAAAAGGCTAAATCTCGATAGCAAGGAATTCTACAATCTAATTTCTGATTTCAGAGAAAAAACTTTTAAGGAAGAAATTAAAAATTCTTTTAAACAAATTTTAGCTAATAAATATAACGCAATTTTGAATAAATCATTAAAAGATGCTATAGAGCTAAAAATAAATTATATACCACTCGAAATTATTTTTTTGAATTGTTTTCATTTTAATCCAGAAATTTTAAAGAAAATTCAAATAAATTGGCAAATCGATTTAATGGATTTAAAATCTGCTTTCATAGTTGAGCATCTTAAAAAAAGAATTAAAACAACAAAGAAACAAATCAATATAATTAAAAAACCAAAAACTAAGCATTTTATAAATAGAGCACTAACCTCAAGACCAACTCCATTTTTAGACACCATAGCGGAAGATTTAACTTTTTTGGCTGAAATTGGACAAGCAGGATTTTTAATCGGGCATCAAAATAATTTAGAACTTTTAATTTCAGTAATTGAAAAGGACGTTAATAATAATGCTATTTTAGTTGGTGAAGTTGGTAGCGGAAAAACTACTATTTTGTATCATTTAGCTTGGCTTATAAAAAATGATAAAGTGCCAAAAAAATTAATAGATAAAAGATTAATGCTTTTAAAACCCAATCTTCTTTTTGAGGATGAAAAAACTATTTTACAAAAGATAAATAAAATAATTTTCGAAGCTAATAGAGCTAAAAATATAATCTTGGCTCTTCCTGATCATCCTAATAACCATTTAATTATAGAAAACTTTAAAGGCTTAATAGAATCAGCGACACCTTTAATAATTCTAACTAGTCCAGAAAATTTTGTTAAAATTTCTAAAATTCCATATGTAATAGATTCTTTTACTATTATTAAAATAAAGCCATTAAGCGAAGAAGAATCTCTTTATCTTTTATCTTTAGAGTCTATCTTGTGGGAAAAGAAATTTAAAATATTTATTAAAACAAAAGCGATTTCAACAGCTATCAGTCTTGCTAATAAATTTTTAAGACCAAAAATCTTACCTAATTCAGCTAGAGAACTAATTTTAGAAACTATAAATAGAAGTAAAGCTAAAATAATTGATGAAAACTTAATAGCCGAAACTCTTTCTTTAATTTTAAACTTTCCAGTTTCCTTACCCCAAAAAAATGAAGCTGAAATTCTTTTAAACCTTGAAAAATTAATCCATGAACATTTAGTAAACCAAGAAGAAGCAGTTAAGGAAATTGCAGAAGCTCTAAGATCTTATCGTGTTGGTCTTAAAAAAAATAAAGGGCCAATTGGTGTTTTTCTTTTTGTCGGACCAACCGGTGTTGGTAAAACTGAACTTTCAAAGATTTTAGCTAAAATTTACTTCAATAATGTTTTAGTAAGATTTGATATGGGCCAATTTCAAACGCTTAATGAAGCTGAAAAATTAATAGGTTCTGAAAATCAAACTGGTATTTTAACAGATATTATAAGACAAAAGCCGTTTTGTGTTTTACTTTTAGATGAATTTGAAAAAAGCCATAGAAAAATTTGGGACATATTTTTAGCTATTTTCGATGAGGGTAAAATTCAAGATTTTATGGGAAGAGAAGTAGATTTCTCGAATTTAATTATAATTGCTACCTCAAATGCCCACTCAGCTTTAATTTATAAACTTATAAAAGAAGGAGAAAAGTACGAAGAAATTTCATTAAAAGTAAAAGAAAAATTAGTTGAAATATTCCCTCCTGAGTTGCTAAATAGGTTTGATTCAATTATAGTTTTTAAACCATTAAAAGAGGAAGATCTTTTAAAAATAATCGATCTTAAAATAAAAGAGATAAATAATAAGCTTTCAAAAATTGGATATGAAATTTCTCTAAATAAGGGGGCAAAAGAAAGAATTATTAAAGAAGGATATAATCAAACTTTTGGCGCGAGAGCCCTAGAAAGAGTTATCCAAGAAAATATTTACGATAAATTAGCAGTAAAAATACTAAAAGGAGAATTTGAAAAAGGTAAAAAAATCGTAGTTGACTTTGAAAATGACTGGATCTTCTATCAATAAAAAAGTTATTGTAATTGTTGGACCAACGGGCGCCGGGAAAACTGAATTAGCTTTTTATTTAGCAAAAAAATTAAATGGAATAATAATAAATGCAGATTCAAGATCTATTTATAAATTTCTAGATTTGGGAACCGATAAGCCCCCTAAAATTTTTTTTAAAAAGGTACCACATTTTCTCTTTAGTTTTGTAGATCCTAAAAAAAATTTTTCTGTAGCTCAATGGTTAGAGATAGTAAAAAAAATAATTGAAAATCATAAAGTAAATATTGTAGTGGGTGGAACTTGGTTTTGGCTAAAAGCATTAATAGAAGGTTGGGAATTGCCAAAGATTAAACCAGATTTTAAACTTAGAAAAAAATTAGAAAAACTTGATATTAATACTCTCGCTGAAAAATTAAAAAAACTAGATATTAAAAGATTCAAAAATTTGAAAAGTAATATTAAAAACAAAAGAAGACTTATAAGAGCAATTGAAATAGCTGTTCATTTAGGTAAGGTTCCTAAAATTAAAAAGAAAAAGAATTTTAATTTTTTAATTTTGGGTATTAAAAAAGACCTAAAGGATCTTAGAAAAATTATAAGAAAAAGAAATGAAATTTCTCTTAAAAAAGGAATTTTAAAAGAAATAGAAAATTTAAATAAGAAGCATAAATTAAGTTTTAAAAAGATAATTTCTTTTGGCTATCGTTATAAATATTTCACTTTATATTTTTTGGGTAAAATAGATAAAAAATTAGCTTTAGAAAAATTAGAAAAAGAAGGAATTAAAATTGCAAAAACCCAAATTAGAGAATTTCAAAAACTTAATCCAATTTGGATAAAAAATAAAAAAGAGGCGCTTAAAATTTGTAAAAATTATTTAAACTCTTAAAGTCTTTCGTTAGACTTTTTATTTTCAGCTTTTTCTTGAGATGATTTTAAAATATCTATATCCTTTTGATAATTTTCCGCAATTTGCATTACACTATCTCCATAAAATCTATAAGCTTTTTTATTCCAGTTAGAGCCAGCAAAATAAATCATAGCAGCTTTCCATTCAGCATAATAAGTTTTTTTTGTAGCCCCAACATCAGCTAAATATAAAGCCGCAGCCACAAAAGAATCAATTATATTCCAAGGAGAAGGTGGATTATGGCCTGTTATTTTAGCAATTCTTTCTTTATATTTCAACCATGTGCTCGGTAAAAATTGAGCAGGACCCATTGCCCCTCCCCAACCATACCAAGGCTTACAAGAAACAGGCATTTGATTTGGATCCAAACCAAGTTCATTTACAATTTTCTCAAACAATGGCCATTCTTTTGGATTCATAGCTTTTTTATAATTACATGTTCCTACATTTTTGCCTATTTTTGATTCATAATCCAAAACTGCTAAAAGAAAAGCCGGCCTTACACCAGTAACTTGAGAAGCTAATTCTGCATATTTTAAAGCAGTTTCAAAAGTAATATCACCAACTCCGCCAGCCAATTGATAAATTTTTGTTCTTATTTGAGCTGCTTTAATTTCTGACTCTTTAATTAATTTTTGATAATTAGCTTCTTTTCCTTTGGTAAGTCGTAAAAGTTCTTGTTTTTTGTTTAAAATATTACTCAATTCACGTTTTTTAATTTCTTGAGCGTTTAAAAGAGCAACTTTTTGAGCTTGCTCCTCTTCTAATTGCTCTTCTTTTTCTTGTAACTCTTTATAAATAAGTTTTAAAGCATCTATCTTTTTTTGAAGAGAAATTTGAAGCTTGTCTAAGGTTACTATTTTATTAAAAAAGTCAGAAAGATGTTCGCTTTCAATTAAAATATCAACTAAACTTTTTTTCTGATTTTTGTAAAGAACTCTTAAAGCCTCTTTAAGACTCTCTTTATTTCTCTTAATTTTAAATTTTATCTCTTCAATACTTTTATTAGTCTCAGCAATTTGTTTATCTAATTCCTTTATCTCAATTTCTATAGCCTTAATTTCAAGATTTATTTTTTTAACTAAAGTATCGTAATAGTTAACCTCTCTTTGAAGAGTTTGCTTATTTTTTGAAATTTTTTCTAATTCATTTTTATATTCATCAATTTTATTTAATATCTCTTGAAGTTCTGATTCAAGTGTTTTTCGATACTCATCAAAAGGGTTTTTTTGTTCTTCATTAATATCCTCCTGATTATTTTCTTGTTCCACAGAATCTGAAGAAGTAGTTTGAGCTGGCGCTAAAGAAACAGAGGTAAATAAAAGACTAAAAATAACTAAAAAGCTCAAAAAAATACCACCAAAATTAAAAACTCTCAATTTTGATTTCCTTTCTCTTATTTCAGTATTAAAAAATCTTTTTTTGGGTTGAATTTCAGAAAAGAAATTACTCACTTAATAAAAAGATCGAAGTGAATTACCTTAAAACTTAAAGGGTCTCTTTGAACCTCTTTTATTATTCCTTTATAATTCTCGCCCTCAAAGACAAAATCTATCTCTTCACCTTCTTTAAGATAAGACTCATATTTAGCTTTTATAGCTATCTTTGCTGACTTTTTGCCATATAAAATACCTGGAATAAAGCCATTTTTCCTTATTTTAACCGCTTTTTCTTGCCGGGTAATCACCTCGACCATATACCTTATTATACCATAAAATCCTCCCCTAAAATATCCACATAGCCTCTAAGTGAATTTTCTAATAAAAGAGTTTCAAATTCCTCTTTAAACGCTTTTTTAAAAAGATAATTCCAAATAGCTTCTTGTTGGTGATAAGTAAATTTTTTAAAATCGGTTGAAAGATTAACTAAACTCATAGCTGCGTCAATTAAATTAAAACTTATTAAAACTTCAATACCATTTTCATCCATAAAATAATCTCCTACCCAATCTAAATTCGACCAAAAACTCAAATCTTGTCCTAAACCCTTAGAAAAATCAGATAAAGCCTTAAAAGCCCTGGTATAATGAAAAGCTTCTGAATTAATCCTAGGAAAATAAAGCCTCCAATCAAATTCATCATCTTTAAAAAAGTATTTTGGGATAACTAAAATAGGCATTTTACCCTTTATTTCCTCTATTTTTTCAATACTGCGACCTTCAATTAAATAGCTAAAAATCTCTGGAAAATCTAGCCTTTCTTTATATTTATTAAAAAGCTGGGAGTAAAAATCAATTTCAAAATTATAGTGAAAAATTAGGATAATTAGCCTTAAAATGGCGCCCTCTAAATCTAATAAAGTAGGAATTACAAAGATAATACCATATTCCTTTAAATGGCTAACATTATGAAGCTTATGGGCACAAAAATCCTTAGCTAAATTCATAAATTTTTCAGAAATTACAATAATTTCCATATTCCTTGTCTCAAAATCATCGGCTTTTAATCCTTTTACAAACTCTCCAAAAGCAAAATTAAACCAATTAGTTGGCTCTGAAAACCTTAAAACACACATTATTTCTTTAATATTTTCTTTTTCTAAAAGATCATTCATTGAATAGCCAAGGTAAGAAAGTAAGTTTTTAGGCGGATATTTTTTTAAAAATTCATAAGCCTTTTCCCATTTTAAAAATAAACCCTCTTTTTTGGGCAATTTCTCTTTTAGAAAATAGGTTATATTTTCAATATCTTCTTTTTTCTTAAGATCTGGCCTTGAAAAAAACTGATTAAAAAAGAAGTTATCAAGTCTAATTTTCTGAAAAATAACATTAAAAATCTCACTAGCAATAGATTTTGGATACCAGTTAAAAATTTTCAAAAAAACATTTCTAATTAAATTCTCTTTTTCATTATAAATTTCCTCAACCAAATCTTTTTTTGCTTTTTCATTTAAAACATTAATTAATTCTTTAAATCTTTTTTGATCAATTCTTAAAATTCTCGCTAAATTTTTAAATTTCTGCTCGTTCATTTATTTTAAAATATAAATTTTTAAATTTTGCCATCTTATTTTATTATAATCTCTCTTTTTTAAATGACCAACATTTGCGCCCAATTTTTCAATTGTGCTGGTAGCATTAGCGCTTCCCCAGCGCAGAGCTTCTTTTATATCTTTTTTTAAAATTAAAGCTCCTATAAAAGCGCTTGAAAAAGCATCTCCTGCACCAGTTCTATCTACAACCTCTTTTTCAAAAAAAGTCTCTGCTTTATAGATTTTGTCTTTTAAAACGCATAAAGAACCTTCTTTACCTAGGGTAATTAAGGTAATACCGTTAAAATTATTAAAAATAATTTCAATTTGCTTTTTAAAATTATCCTCTTTAAAAAATACCTCAGCTTCTTTTTTATTTAAAATTATTAAATCTAAATTTTTTAAAATTGATTTTGTTTGCCAAAGACCAAATGAAGCTTGAAAAAATGAAGGATTCCAGGCTATAAAAGCTCCCATTTTTTTAAAATGACTAACAATAGCTTTCAGAATAGAAATTTTACTTAAACTTGGTCCCAAGTAAACATTTTTTGCTTTTATTTTTTTGATATTTTTAACATCTTTAAAATCTAATTTTTCACTTGCTCCACGATAAACAAAAATTAAATCATCTTTTTTATTAGTCTTCAAAAAAATAGAAAAAGCTGTTGGTTTTTTTGAATAATCAGCATAATATTTTATATTTTTTTTAGCCAACTCTTTTTTAATAAAATCGCCTAAAAAATCTTTTCCAAGCTGAATATAAGTAGCAACTTTAAAGCCCAAATTTTTAAAACTTAAAGCAGTATTTAAAGCGCCTCCGCCTATAAAGAAATTCGCCTCTTCCACATCCATTTTAACATCAAGCGGCAAAACAATGTCCTCTTTTTTATCTTCTATACCTTTTTTATAAATAAAAAAATCTACTGAAGCAGTACCAAGAGTTAAAATATCATACATCTATAATTATAACATTACCAAAAGATTAAAAATTGGGTTGAGGTATTTATGAATGTTAAAATTTCCAAGTAATCTTCTTTTTCAGCTAAAATTTTAATATCAGCATTATCTTCTTCCTTTGGGCCTAAAGTTATAGTATTACCAATATTATTTTTAAGATAAATTTTATTATCTAACTTTTCTAAAAAGTAAATTCCTGGATTAAGCAACCAAGAAAAATTATAGATTTTTGAAGAAGCTTTTAAGTAATATTCTCTTAAAATCTTACCATTTTCAATAATTCTTAGCCTAGCATTACCGATTGATAATTCAAAGTAATTTTTTTCTTTTAAAATAGGCTCAATTTTACAGGCTCTCTTATAGTTTCCTAAAACTTTAGATTTTTCATTGCAAAAAGGAAAGAGCTCTATATTTTTATCAAAAAAACTAACTATTTTATCAACTTCGACAAAAAAATCTTTAGCTCCAAAAATAATAATCAAATATTTTTTATTAGCAAATTCAAAAAGGCCAGCAAAATTAAAACCAATCTCGGGTAAAGTTCCTACTTTTCCTCCTAAAAAATTTTTATATTTACCATTTAAATTCAAAACATATTTCCCATTATAAATACCTGAACCCTCTTTTGAAAAATCTAAAATTTGAGGATACTCATCAAAAATTTTTTTAAAAAAAATTGCTAGATCTAAAGCTGATCCTTTATTTTTTATATTAAGACCTGAACCATCGAAAATTTCAAAATCTGCGCCTGAATTTTTAAGCTCAAATAGAATTTTTTCTCTTAAATTTTTTTCTATATTTTCAAAAACAAGATCAGCTGCTTTATTTGAAGAATTTTTTAAAAAAATTCTAACCAAATCTATCATTTTTATTCTTTCGCTTGGTTTAAAATTACTAAAAATACCGCCTAAACTTAAAATCTTCTTATCAATTAAAATTTCTTTTTCTAATAAATTTCCTTTAAAAACTAAATAAGCAGTAATTAATTTTGTAATTGAAGCTAAAGGATATTTTTCTTTTATATTTTTACCTGAAATCAATTTAATTTCTGGAAAAGAAAAAATAGCGTAATAATCCGTTTCTATTTTAGGAAAATCTAAAAAAATCTCTCTTTGAAAATTAAATTGAGTTTTTATTGGAGTATAGAGAAAATAAAAAATAAAAAAAATTAAAATTAAAGAAATTAAAAAAAAGATAAATTTTTTAAAAGAATTCATTAAAGCGGGGCCGGCAGGATTCGAACCTGCAGTCCTGGTTTTGGAGACCAGTGGTTTACCAATTAACCGACGGCCCCAAAAATAAATTATAACAAAAAGGGCCCCTGGTTTTCCAGGGGCCCAATCTAGAATTCATCAGTTTTCTAGATTACTCATAACTTAAAGTTACAGTTAGAGGAACTGCGCCTGGCTCAAGACTAAGATCAGTTGATCCTCCTTCTTCTCTCCAAACAAGATCACCGGCTTCTTTAATTCTAATAGAAAGACTATCGCTTTGATTAGATGCGTTACCAAAATTAGAAGAATCAATCCTTAACTTCAATTCATCCTGACTATTGGCTGTAATTACTCTTGGTGAAGAAAGAGTAAGAGTAGTTATAAATTCACCGGTATTAACACCTGTTTCTATTAGAGTAGAAGAAGATACAACCACAGTATTATTTTGATCAACTAATTCAACAAGAACATTAGCAGTATCCGTAGCTGTATTTGATGTATTAAAGGAAGAAACTGCTGCCCCTGAAAATGTCAATTTTATAGAGTGTAATTCAGCATTATAAGCTGGATCAACCTTCAAAATAAGCTTTGCTACTTCATCACTAGCACCTCTTCCTCTATTTGACTGGGCTCCAAGATGAGTAAATTGATCAACCCAAAGTTTAGTTCTTAAAACTAACTGTTGATTAGCAAAACCAGTAGGTACAATAGAGGTACTAACACTTACAGTTTCATTTGAATCATTTCCATAAGCTGTAACAGAAGAAATTCTAGCTACATAAGAAACATTATGAGAAGAAGGAGACTCAGTATAAGAAGCAATATTTGCTTTCAAAGTATAAGTTTTTGTTTGGTTTTTAGGAATAGTTAGAGGATTTGGAAAATGAAATGTTGTCTCATAAATAGCATCGTTAGCTGCTGGATCGCCAACAACTGAAGTGGCGCTTGTTGCAAGAACAAGAGCATTTCCTACACCAACCTGTGTAGAACCATCAAAAAGCGCTATATTACCAAAAGTAGCTGGTGCGGTTGAAGTATCTACTGCTACAATTTGAAATGTCATATCAGTTATCCTTATATCTTCGTTATTATCAGCAGTAAATCTAAACTTCCCTAACTCTTTAAAAGAAGAACCAAGAACAAGTTGTCTTGATGGTGGGTCGCTTGGATCAACTGAAATAGAGCTGAAGTTTCCAGAACCAGTTAAAACTAAATTTTGACCTGAAACTGAAGAAGGTGTTAAAGTTTGAGAAGCTCTTGAAACAACACCAACAGCTGAGGCGCCCACAAGATCAATTACAGAAGTATAATTACCTGTTACCGAAGTTTGAAGAATATCAGCGTATACATCCACTATCACCGAACCACCTGCCGGAATAACAAAAGGATTAACTCCTGAAAATGAATAATTTTGGTTATTAGTATTTACATTATTTATAGTATAACCAAAAGTGCTATTTCCTACTTTTACATACAGATTTTGAAGTTTAAGATTATTACCACTAGCCCCATCGTCTACATTTAATGTTAAAGAACTTACTTCTATTCCTTCAGCTGAAGAAGCTGAAAGAGAAAAAGAAGCAATTCTAGCATTAGATTTTCCTCTAACATAAGTCTGAGCTCCTACTGCAGTATTTTGAGAAGCAACAAAAGGATTAACTGCAACAGTTAAAACTGATCCTGCAATTGTCTGAGATTGAGAAGATTGATATGAAATTTGCCCTTCAATATTGTTACCGCTCCAATCTCCTGTTGGAGAAACTATAGAAGCCCTGAGAGTGCTCATATCTGCTCCTGTTTGTATATCAACTCTCAAAATAAATGTCCTTTCAGTATTTGAAGGAAGAAGATAATTAATATTAGAACTTGGTGAACCAAAAGAACAAATTACCTCGTTAGCTGTAAAAGTAGCATTTTTACCACCGCATGCACCACTTACTCCTAACTGAGTAATAGTAGAACCCACTTGATTACCTGCATCATCATATAAAGCAACATTTCTTATATGATTGTCTATAGTAGAAGCACTCCAAGCTGAGCCGCCATTTTTTTCTAATTTAAATGGTAACCATTTTATTCTTATAGCTTCACCGGCTGCTCTTATTTTGAATTTTAAAAGAGCAACATTTGATTGACCTTTAGCAACATTTCCTGTTGGAGAATCTGAGGCTAAATTCATAACTACCTGCCCCTGTCTTACTGCAACTACTTGAGCTGAACCACCAGGCGTAGGAACAGGAATATAAGTATTATACTGAGTATCCATAACAACAACGTCATAAGGTCTTAAAATTTCAACTTTGAAATTTCTATTAGGAGTACCTAAAACATCAGCGTAAATTTCAAGCGTATGAGAACCTGTTCCCATTTGAACACCATTTTCAAGATCAAAATAAGCTCTCCCTGAAACATCTGGAGAACTAACTGTCTTAACGTTTGCTCCATCAACTTTAAGAACTAAATTAGCTAAATCAGTCAATGGGTTAATTGATCCTGTAATTGAAAACCTAATCGACATCAATTTTACAGGGCTATTTACAACATTAAGATCAGCAGCAAATATTCTAGCTCCTTGAGTTCCTGCATCAACTTCTGAAGTAACACCTCGATAATTAAATGATGAAATTTGAGCTAATGCTGGATTACTTACCTGAGTAAGAGTGAAAACATTTCCATTTAATGGTAAGTTTGCCGCAACTTGACCACCCGAAACCGAAACATTAGCTAATTGGAAAGATACGGTATTTCCTACTTGAGCACCAGAAGAAACATCGACTCTTAAAGTAAATTCTTTACTTTGACCAGCTGGAATAGTAGCTAAATTACCAGAAAATGTTAGCACACCATTTGAGAAACTTGAAAATTGAGACAAAATATTATTCCCTTCAGAAATATAAGCATTAGTAATATTAATATCAGAAATAACACCTAATTTTTTGAATGTCAAACCAGTCAAAGTAACATCTGAATTAGTACCATTTGAAACTTGAAAAACTAAAACAGGTACTTGAGCAGCGCCTGCAATTAAAGAACCACCAATTGGATTATTTGAAGAAAGCGAAACATTTACTTGACCGGTAGGAACTGAAGGTTGTTGAGCTCCTGCCTGTTGAGTAAGCAGACTTTGAAGCAATGGTAAAAGAACTGCTAAAGATGGATTTTGCGCAGCTAATTGTTGTAAAACTTGCAAAAGTTGCTGGGTTTGACTTGAAACCTCGGTTGGTTGGCTAGCTTGAGCAGAAGAGCCAACACCATATAAAGAATTAGCTTTTGCTCTTGTCAATGGCCCAAAAGTTCCAACCGGAGAAATGCCATACTTTTGCTGAAACCTTTTAACTGCAGCTTCTGTTAAGCTGCCATAATAACCAGAAATTATTTTTTCTGGATAAATATCAGAAGACTCACAATAAGCTAACATTTCCTGAAGATCTCTTACTTGAGGATCTTTCATTCCTTTATAGAGAGTCTTTGTAAAATTATACTCTCCGGCTCTACATTGGTTTTGAGCTGAAACATAAAATGGAGAAGGAATTAAGAGCCAACTTATAAGTGCAGAAGCACTTATGAAAGATAAGGCTCTTTTTAAATTTTCACTCATAAAATTTTTTGTGACTCCTTGGCCCCAAAAAAATTTGGAAGCCAAGAAGTTAAATTACTCATTTTATTTAATAATAAAATTATAAAGCAAATAATTAAAATTAGTCAATTGTGGATAACTTATTTTAACCATATAATTTAATTTTCTTATATTCATTATACCATAAGAACCATATAGTTAACAAATTTTTCTGTGGATAATTTATAATAATTATCCGGGCTGTAGGATAACGGTAGTCCGCTGCCTTGGGGTGGCAGTAGACCGGGTTCAACTCCCGGCAGCCCGACAAATTTACTTTTCGTAATATTCTTTTACTCTTTCTAAAAACATCTTTTCTCTCTCATTAAATGAATATTTTTTTTCTTCTAAAAATTTTAAGACTTCATAACTTTCTTTAATAAAACCTTTACTCCATAGAGCTTGAGATAAAACTATTCCTTGAGAAAGGAAAAAAGAAGAAGTAGAAGAAATTTCTATAAAGTAGTCTCGAGCGGCCTCTGGGTTTTTTTCAATATTGACTAAATATAAAAGTTTAATTGAAACTGCTGAGGGATAATATTTAAAGTTTTCAAAAAATTCTTTCAATTTTTCTCTTATAAAATTTCTTTCTTTTATTGACTCTATTCCTTCTTCAGATAAATATTGATAAAAATAAATAGCAAAATTACTAAAGATAGAAGAAATTCTTATATCTGTAGGCTCTGAAAGATATTTATCTTTTAAAATTAAATAAAATTTTAAAACTTCAGTAGGCGTGTATTCTTTATTTAAAAGCCTAGAACCACCATGAATTACAAGCTCGGTTCCATATGGCCCTGTTTTTGAAAGCGAATCAAAGAAGAAATTGATATCTAATTTCTGTAAATTCTTAAGAACTAATCTAATTTGGAAGAAATTTAAGATAGAAATTATTAAAATAACAATAAAAATTGTTAATCTTAAAATTTTAAATTCAAAATTAAAATTAGTTTCACCTTCTTTAAAATTTTGACTGGAAATCCAGGCGCAAAAAGTAAAAAAAATTAGCCAAGTATATTGAATATCAAAAATAAAAAAATTATTAATTGCATAAGCTACCCAAACAGCGACTAAAGATGGAAATTTGTTTTTTAAAGCAAAGTAAATTCCAAAAAACAAAATTAAAACATAACTTAAAAAACCAATTATTCCTTGGGTAGCTAAAAGCTCAACATATTTATTATGAGCTCTATCAAAAATTGCTTGTTCGATTTTAAAAAGTTCTGGATTAATAAATTTCCCAAAAATAAAAGGAGACATTTCCAACCCCCATCCAAAAAAGGGCTTTTCTAAAAAAGCCTTTAAAAACATTTCCCAAACAATTAACCGAGTCAAAGAAGAACCAGTAATTCTCCCATGCAAAATCTCTGAAATTCTTGAAAAAATCGGTAGATTAATTTTCTCTGGAGGTAAAATTGCTAAAAGCAAAAATAAAAGTAAAACAAAAAACAAAAGTAAAATTCTGTATTTTTTTGAAAATTTTAAAAAACCATAAACAAGAATTCCTGCTAAAAAACCCAAAAAAGCACTTCTTGTTTGTGAAATTATTATTAAAACAAAGCCAAATATAATCCCTAAAATACCTAAAATTTCAGCAAAATTACTTTTTTTACTTAATTTTTTTAAAAATTCCAAAAGAAAAATTGAAAGAAAAAAAGTAAGCATGCCAACAATTCCCATATAAGCTGCATTTCCCATAATTCCATCCGGTCTTATTTTTGGATTTTTCAAAAAAACTGGAATAACTCCTAAACAAGCATAAATTCCAAAAATTATTGATGAAACCAAAAAAGGATAAATTTTATTTCTATCTTCTTTAAAAACCTCCCTTAAAGCTAAAAAAAGCAAAAAATATATAAAAATACTCCAAAAACCCTCCATCCTTTCAGCATTACCCCAAAAACTTCTATAGGGCTCTAAAGAAAAAATAGTACTTAAAAAAGAAGAAAAAATAAAAAGAGAAACTAATAAAAATATTTTTTCTTTAAAATTAAACTCTATTTTTTTAATACCAAATAAAAATAAAATTGCTATTAAAATTCTAGCAGATAAAGCTTTTAAAGTAATAAAAGGAAAAAATAAAAATGGAGCAAAAAAAGAATTAGTAAAGGGTAAAATATATAAAATAATATTTGCCATTTAAATTTTTTTAATAATAACAAAATGTTTCTCCTTACTGAGTGGTCTTACTTCTTGAATCAAAACCTTATCACCAACCTTTGTTTTATTATATTCATCGTGAGCCTTAAATTTTCTTTTAACTCTTATATACTTTTTATAAAGTGGATGTTTAAAAACCCTTACTACCTCAACAACTCTTGTCTTTTGCATCTTATCTGAAATAACTACTCCTATAAATCTTTTTTTATTTTTTTTCCTTTTTTCTTTCATTTAAAATAGTAAGAATTCTGGCTATATCCTTTTTAATTGATCTTAAAATTTTAACATTTTTTAATTTCCCTTGTGAAAAATTTAAATATTCCTCTTGAAATTTTTTTCTTAAATCTAAAAGAAGTTTTTGAAGCTCAGATTCATTCTTTTGTCTTAATTCTTTTGCTTTCATTCTTTTTTTACAAATTTTGTTTTAATTGGCAACTTATAAGAAGCTTGCTTCAATATCTTTTTTGCCTCCTCTTCGCTAACTCCGTCAATTTCAAAAATTATTTTACCACCATGAACTAAAGTAACATAATGATCTACCTCTCCTTTACCACCACCTAAAGTTACCTCTGGTGGTTTTTTTGTAACAGGTTGATGGGGAAATATTCTAAGCCAATATTTTGCACCTTTAGGTAAATTCTTTTGCAAAACCTTAAGAATTGATTCTATTTGATTTCCAGTTATCCAAGAAGTTTCTTGAGCTTTAAGACCATAACTCCCAAAAGCAAGATTTACCCCCTTAGTTGTAATTCTTCTATTTCTTGATCTTCCTTTTTGCGATTTACGATATTTCGTCTTCTTTGGTTGCATTTTTGTTTATTTTCTGGATAGTTTTTTCCAGAAAATTGGTTAATTGTAACGTTAAAATTTTAAATCTTATTAAAATTTTTAAAATAAAATTATTTAAAAAATTTTTAAATTTTTCATCTATGCTTTCAACTGAATCAATTAAATTTTCTGATTCAAAAATTTTTGACTTCATCATATTTTTATGGGTTAAAAAAACTAAAATTCCAAAAATTAATAAAATCCCAAATTCTAAAAACAAATTCATATTTGTAAAATAACAAACCTACTTATTTCTATTTTTTCTCCTAAACTAAGAGCTGTTTTATTTATTAAATCTTTAATTTTTAAACTATTATCTTTAATCCAGGCTTGTTCTAAAAGGACTAAATCCTGATAAATTTTTTCCAATTTCCCCTCTAAAATTTTATCTTGAATTTCTTTTGGCTTTTTTAATAAACTTTCATCTTTAAAGCTTTCAATATAAAAATTTTTCTCTTCTTCTGGCATATCTTCTTTTTTTATATATTTTGGTTTCATAGAAGCAATTTGAAGAGCAATTTCATGAGCTAATTTTCTAAATTCTTCATTTGAAGCTACAAAATCTGTTTCGCATCTTAATTCAACCAAAACTCCAATTTTAAAATTGTGAACATAAGAAACAATTACTCCACTTTTTGTTTCTTTTGAAAATCTAGAATCTAACTTTATCTGTCCCTTCTTTTTTAAATATTCTTTAGCTTTTTCTATATCCCAATTTGAATTTTCTAATGCTTCTTTACAAAGAGAAAAAGAAACTAACGTTTCCTCTCTTAATTTTTTTATTTTTTCTAAATCAATCATGCTAATTTTTCAAAAATGTAATTTAATAAAAATTGAATACTTTTAGGAGCTTTATCATTTGCAGGAATCACTATTTCAACGCCTTCAGGATTATTATCCGAACCACAGATAGCCACTACTGGAATTTTAAGAATATTTGCTTCTTTAACAACTGTTTGGTGACTTTTAAATCTAACATCAATCGTAAATATTGCAGCCGGGAGCTCTTCTAAATCTCTGACTCCTTGATACATTTTTATTAATTTTTCATATTCCTTTCTCATTCTAATTTGCTCTTGAATTGGATATTTTTCAATTTCTTCGCTATGAATTTTCTTTTCTAAAAAAATTAAAAAATCAATTCTT
>Ga0197143_1000617_pt1 | contig 36697 bp, 38 predicted proteins | sample GBS70_MetaG_FD_148603 | JGI IMG/M metagenome (GOLD analysis project Ga0197143, IMG submission 148603) | Sediment microbial communities from Great Boiling Springs, Gerlach, Nevada, United States - GBS 70_MetaG | ecosystem: Environmental > Aquatic > Thermal springs > Hot (42-90C) > Sediment... | reverse complement strand
CAATAATCGTAGCTAGAATACTTTTTCCAGAGCTTTTTGGTATTTATAGTTTAGCATTAACGATTATTTTGACTGTAGCAACCTTTACAGATTTAGGCATCAATGCAACATTAATAAGATATTTAGCAGAATCGCTAAAAGAAATATCCGAAAAATCAAAGAAAGAAGCGAGAACAAGGCTTTATTTTTTGTTAAATTTTAAAATTCTCTTTACTTTAATAACAGCTACTTTACTTTTTTTATTTTCTGATTTTATAGCTCTCTATATCTTTAAAAAACCACTTTTAGCTTTACCATTAAAAATCGGTTCGATCTATCTTCTTGTTATTTCTTTACATGGTTTTTTTAATTCAATTTTTTATGCAATACAAAAAGTTAAGTATAGCACAATTGGTGAAGGAATATTCCAATTGCTAAGAATTTTTTTTGTTTTTATTTTTTTGAAAACATACAAAAGTGTTGGCACGGTTTTTGTTTGTTTAATTCTGGCCCTTTTCATCTCTTTCCTTTTCCTATTCCTTATTCTTTACTCAAGATATAACTTTTTACTAAAAGGAAAAAAAATTAAGTTAGAGAAAGAAGAAAAGAAAAGACTCTTAAGTTTTTTTGGTTGGATTATAATAAGTAGCATTTCCTTAGTTTTCTTTGTGCATGTCGATATATTTATGCTTGGTATATTTTTACCTGCAGAATTTGCTGGATATTACAATGCTATCTTTAGTATTGTCGGTGCTGCTGCAGCTTTTGTTGCTTTTGGTTCTGTTTTATTACCAGCTTTTACTCAGTTAAAAGCAGGTCGTCTAAAACATGGATTTAATAAAGTAATTCGCTATGCTTCATTAATTGCGATCCCTGCTTCTTTTGGCCTGGCTTTTGTTATAGTTCCTGCAATAAAAATAATTTATGGGACAGCCTATGTTCCAATACAATATAAGTTAGCCATAACAATAGCTTCTGCTTTGCTTAGCTTTCTTGTTTTTGAGGCTGCAATCACTGCGATATATTCTGCATTGTTTCAAGCAAGAGAGATGCCAAGAATTCCTTCAATTTTAATCGTGATAGCAACAATAGTAAACATAATTCTAAACTATGTTTTTATTAAGATAGGAATTTCCATGGCTTTGCAATATGGTTTAGTTGGTGCTGCAGCTGCGACTTTATTAGCAAGATATAGCAATATGATTGGCTTAAGTGTTTTAGCAAAAAAGAATCTAAAGATAAAAGCAGAGATAAAATCTTTAATAAAGCCATTAATAGCTTCTTTAATCATGCTTGGTTTCTTGTTTGTCTTTGATTATTATGTTACTATGTCAGTTTGGACTGGAATTTTGATGATAATCCTTGCTATTTTGGTTTACTTTGTTGTGATGTTATTAATAAAAGGGATCAAAAAAGAGGATGTTGAAATATTAAAAACAGTGATGAGAAAATGAAAGGATTGTTAACAAAGTAAAATGAAAACTTTAAATACTTATGGCCAGATAATAAAAATGAAAGTTAAAAGAGTGGAAAAATGAAAAATATACTTGTTATAGAAGACAAAAAGGAAAATCTTGAAGAGGCTAAAAAATATTTTGAAAAAATAAAACCTACAGAAAAAATAAATGTTTTTTATGCAGAGGATTACAAAAACGCATTAAAAATTTTAGAAAAAGAAAAAATTGATGGTATAATTTCGGATATATTCTTTCCAGAAGAAACTGGATCTGGGAAAGTTGATTTAGGAAAAGAAATTTATAATAAAATTGCGAAAACTTTTGATTACGAACCTTTACCAAACAACCAATTACTAAAAAAGATTGAAGATCATATAGGAAAAGAATGGGAATTAAAAACCAATTATTATTTAACATTGTATGAACTTGTTTCTCTTAACGATTATCCAGAAAAACTTGACGAAGCTTTGAAAGAGTTGAGTTCTTTAAAAAAAAGTTGTTCAAAGGAGCAATTCGAATTGGTTGCACCGATGATTGCACAGCAACATAGTCACCCTATTTTAAGGAGCGTTGCAAAAAAACTAAAAAGAAAAGGAGTAAAAGAAGAGATGGGAATAAAAATGGCAAGATCTGAAGAATATGGGGCTCTTCTTTTAGGTTATATCCTTGAAGGTGAAAACAATCAACCTCTAGGAATTTTAATTGCTGAAAGGGCTAAGGAAAAAAATATTCCTCTTGTATTCATAACGTCATTACATGCAGCTCATGACAGTGCTGCAACTCCTGTTTGTGAATATTTGAAAAAAGAGGGGATTCGTGTTGAAGTAATTGAAAGTGGTGGATACGGCTTAAATGTTAAAAAACAAGATATTGGGGAAGAAAATAAATTTTTGAAAAAAGAAAGTGACTGGAAATTGGCTTATTCTCGTTTAAAAAGATTAATGGAGAAGTAAGTTAAATTTAGAATGGAAATAGAAGTAGTAATATGTAAAAGTTCGCATGGAACCCATGAGCGTAATGAGCTTTATAAGGAATTAAAAGATGCTGATATTTTTGTCCCAGAATTTTTTTGCTCTTCTATGTTGAAAATTGTTTATTTTGATCCATCCCATATTCCTATAAAGAAAATTAAAGAGGCTTTTGAGAAAGCAAAAAAGGAAAATAAAAAGCTTAAGGTTTTAGAAGATGAGGAAGCTGAAAAATTTTTCTTAAGTCAATTTGAAAATCTTGATAACGCAGAAAGCCAAATAAGGCGAATGCTGTATTCATATGCCTTTATCCTTCCTTAACTTCTTTTGATGAGAAAGAGATGTATGAAAAATATAAAGCTGGATTGTTAGAATTATTCGAACGGATAGAAAACTACTCAAAAATCAATCAGAATCTAGAAAATAGGTTCTGTAATTTGTTGGCAGAAAAATTGGAAAAATTAGCAAAAGAAATAGAAAAAGAAAAACTAAAAGTAGTTATAGATTCTGGTTATATCCATCAATATTCTTCACTAAAAAATGAGCTAGAAAAAAGATTCAAAAAAGATAAAATAAAAATAAGGGAGATAGTTGAAAAAGGAACTTTGTATGGGTTTGTTGAAGATCTTGTTATCAAAACTGCAAAAGGCGAATTAAGAAAAGAGAATATCGAGAAATATAGTGAAGAAATTGCTAAAAGTGTTTTATTTGAGGCTATGTATTCTCCATATAGAATGCAAATTCATTCTCTTTCGTATATAGACAGAAAAAAGCAAGAGGAGGTTTACAAAAAGCTCCTGCCAAAAGTTTCAAAGTGGGGTGAAAAAGAGCTTAAAAAATTTTGGTCGACTTTTCGCTCCAACCCTTTTTTGCGTCCGTATCTTGATGAAGATGACATGGAAAAAATATTGAAGAAGGTGGGTCTTGAATCGTAAGCTATAAACAAGATTCACAGAATCTTTAACATAAACTATTGCCCTAATTTATCTTGAAAAGGTCGAGAGGGAGATGGGTTTTCTGTTTACTAACTCTTTATGTGGTCTCTTGAAACTTTGGCTACTTCTTTAAGTTCCCTCTAGCTTGACTAAAGCCTTCTTATCGTTGAGATACTCCTTTCCATCTTGCCATTTGCTTAGCCTTTTGATTTGAGCAAATATTTTGTCGAATGCCAAAAACTTTAACATCTGGCTATTCAATGAGTGCTATGAATCTTGGCTTGTCCCATTTCAAGTTTCTCTTGAAAGCTTTAATTAGCAAAGCATCATCTTCAATCAATATTTTCCATCTCGAATTCTTGTATCTAATCTATTTTTTTCTTTTTCTTTGGCTCTGTTTTTGCTAAGTCTTTAGCAGAATTCGATAGGTTCTGATGGCTCTAGCTCATCACCAACTGCTTTTATTGTTATGTTGTTGGTTTTTTCACAAAGGAGAATTCTGGATCCCTCTCATCTTAGTGATATTTTGTATTTTTGTTATAGTATAGGTGTAAAGCTCTCTTTTTCATCTATCTAACTTATCTCTTATCTCTTACGTTTATTTAATCTTCTCTAGGTTCTAGTTTAGAATAGCTTTCTTACTGTTCGAAAGAATTTGTTTTGGATACAATGTCATCCTAAGATAGTAAAATTTAAAAAGTTTAAAATAGTAATTTAATATGGAAAAAAATAAATTTGAAGAAATAATAATAAAATATACGGAAAACTATAAGAGAAAAAGAAGTCTTCTCAATAAATTAGAAGAAAAAATTCCACAGATTATCTCTAATCAGCTCGAGATTTATGGAATAGAAGGCATTACAGAAAAAGAAATTAAAGAAAAAATTAAAATATATAAAGAAATTACAGGGGAGGAACAAATATATAGTGAATTAAAAAAATACATTGAAGAATATCTTATTAGTAAGAATGTTGAAGAAGAGAAAAGAAGAAGAATCATAGGAGGTATAGAAAGAAGGATATTATATTTACTAAAAACTTTGATAAAATAAAATTCTTTTCTTTTTACTCTTCGGGCATCTCTGCAAAACCTTTCTCTTTTATAAGTTGATAGGTTTCATCTTTAATTTTCATATGATAAAGCTCCCCTATCTTTCTAACAAGTTGACCCCAAGTAATATTTGGGGATATTTCAACATTTTCCTTATCTTGGATAAGATTATAAATTAAATCCTCTGCTAATTCCTCCACCATTTCTTCTGGTGAAAGGCCTCCTTCTTCGATATTTTCTAAAAGCTCCTTGTACTTTTTGGCTAAGGGCTCTATCACTCTTATAGATCTTGGTTCTATATGATATATCTCATGTAGTGGTTCAAGGTCCCCAAGATTAAATGCTGATAAGACATTTTTTAATTCTTCTCTAATCCCCTTTGAACCATAGAGAATAATATTTCTACAATCTCTTACGAAACTTGCTAGGTTGTAAAAGTTTTCGTATGTTTCTTGTTTTTTTTTGTCTTTTAATTCTAATTTATCCCCTTCTTTTCCAACGTAACAAAGATATCTTCTTAATCTTTTATCATCTGCTTTAAGTTTCCTTTTTTTGTTATGGATGTCAACAAAATAATCTCCCATCCTTATCATACATACAAACTTCCCGTCTATGTTTGCAATAGCTCTTTCCTGAATTTTATCATCTTTTATATCCTCTATATTCAAATTACCGCTCTTTAATAAGACTATTCTTGTTTGTAAATCTATTGGAAGTGTAGAGAAGGGCATATAAGAAATTCTATCTTTAATATACCCAATTATTTCCTCTCCACCATATTCTTCTCCAGGATTCCAAGAAGCAACGAATGCGAAATTTTTGTGTGCTTCTCTAACCAGGAGCGTTCCATCTTTTGCTCGTAATTCTTTTCTAAAATCAAGAGGAGCGGATAAATATGACTGGATAGAACGTTCAAGCTTGTTGTACTCGTCTGCATAGAAAATTTTTCCTTCTTCCATCGCTCTTGCAAGCGGGCCTTTTTTAAGCTCAAGTTCAAAACCTAGAGCACCTTCCTTTATCTTGGGAACATAACCCCCAACTATGTCTGTAACAGTAGTGTCTGGAACGCAAGTAATCGATTCTATTTCTCTTCCCATAAGTTTAGCGGCTGTATACACCATAAGCGTTTTTCCTACACCAGGAGGACCGCATAGTCCAACATTTTCACCTTTTTCAAAGGCTTTAACAAGAGCCATAATTTCATCTGGAGCGTAAGGATGCCTAACTTGATGAGCAATATAATCAGTAATTATGTCTTCAGTAATTACATCTTCTAAAACCTTAGCCATTTTTTATTTTTTAATTTATTTTAATTTACTTTAGAGTCTTTATTTTTAAATCTTACGTTTTCTCAGATATATACCAAAAAGCTGTTGAGGAAGTTGGGATATATCTTTTAATAAAATTGCAAAAGAGGCGGCGTCCGCTATTTCTAAGTAATATTTCTCTCCACCTGAATAATCTATATTTATATAAACAGTATATATTCCTCTTTTTCTTGCTTCCTCCAATGCTTTTCTTGTATCTTCTATATTGGAACCACAGTTTGGTTGGCCGTCTGTGATTACAAACAGTAGTTTATTTTTTTCTTTTCTTTTATTTAATTCAGATGTCACACCCCTTATAGCAATCGAAAGAGGAGTGTCATTTTTAGGAGAAAGGCTGCCAAGTTTTGCTTTTACGTGGCTACTCCAACTATCTTGAAATTTTTTTATCTCATATATTCTGGCTTCTCCAGGAGTTGAGCCATCAAATCCATAAATAGCAAGCTTGTCTCCAAGCATCGAAGCAGCTTCCCCTAATACATAAGCAGCTTCTTTTTCTACATCTATAATTTTTTTATTTTTAGTAGTAGCTGGATCTTTAGTACTCTCGCTGACGTCAAGTAAAATAGCTGATGCGTAATCTCTTTCTGTTTTTTGGGCTTTTTGGAATATTTTTTGTAGAGATTCTTCATCAATGTCTTTACTTACAAGTCTTATTTGTGCATTTATTGCTGCTTCTATATCAAGTTCTCCTTCTTTAAGATTTTTTTTAATTTTCTTTTTTTCTTTGAGTAATTTTTGTAAAATGTTTTTGGTCTTTACTACTTCAGTTTTATCCATGTTTTCCCAATAACTAAGGTTTTCGTCTATGTAAGGAAAAAATATTGCAGTTTGATGACGGGAGTAGGTGTCAGTAGAAGTATCATAGCCCAAGAAATAACTTCTTCTTACTTTTTTTTCTTCTAATTCTTTTTCACTTCTATGAGTTTTAAATTTTATTGTTTCTTTTTCTATTATATCTTTTTGTAGTTTTGTTCTTTTTTCTACTTCTCTTTCCAATTCTTGGAGTTCTCTTAAGTTTTTTGGAATTAACTTTCCTTCATATTTATCTTTCAGTTCCTTAAACTTTTCTAAAACTTTTTCTGCTATTTCGCTATTTTTGATCTCTTTTTCAAGATCCTTCTCTACCGAGTCAATTTTTTCTTTTGAAAATTTTTGGTATACCTCATCTAGAGTTTCCCTAGAAAAATCTTCTTTTATCCATCTACTTGTCCACGGCATAATATCAGTCTTATCTATCTCTTCCTCAAATTCTTTTTTTAGCTCTTCTTCTATTATTTTTAAATCTTTACCCTCCCTAAAATCTTTTAATGCTTTCTCTGTAATTTTTTTTCTTAATTCTTTTAGCTTTTTTTCTATGTCCCTTTCATAAGGAGGTAAATATACTGGGCTTGTCTTACGCTTGATACTTTCTTCTATATTCTTTTCTATTTCCTTTTTATACTCTTGTGAAATTTTATCAACTACTTCTCCAATTTCTTTACCTAGTTCTTTTTTTAATTCTTCTAAAAGCCTATTGATGTCCTTTTCACTTACTTTTTTCTTAAGATCTTCAGAAATTTTTCCTTCAGTGTTATAATCGGTAAAAAAAGATGTTTGTTCGGATAATTTTTTTATTATATCTTTTCCTTGCTGGTTTTTCACTTTTTCTTCAAATAATTCTTTTATTATATCATATACTTCTTTTGCTTTTTCGGCTGAGTGAACTACAGTTTTATCTGCAACCTCTTTACCGATTTTTACACAATATTCAATAGCATCACCATAGTTTTCTATCCCTCTTTTCTTTAGATTTTCATTGAAGACAGGGGTTTTTATAAAGTCTTCTTCCTTATCCTTTATCTTTGGATTAAACTGGCTCAACGATTTTCCTCCTATAAGCTTAGCAGTAAATTCTTTTATAAAATTTTCTAGAGGATCATCGGATAGATTCATTTTTGAAAGATAATAGCGGTTTGTACTTTTCAATGCATTGACAATGGCTGGCCTTTTTTGGATAAATTCTTTATAAAATTGATAATTTACTCTAAAATCTTCAATGATATTGATCAAAAAGCGTGCTAGTGTTGGATCTTCAAAATTTTTTATATAATGTTCTAAATTTAATCCTACATAAGATCCGTATCTTAAGTGAGCAATTTCATGAAAATTATTTCCAGCATATAATGTGAAATTTGGGTTCATGCGTAGATCTTTACCTCTTAAAATTTTAAATTCTCCTATAGACGCAGGCAGATAGATTGTTTTTGTTTCAGGATCTACAGAGGGGATGCCTGGCATGAAATTAATGTTACTAAACCCACTTAATAAATAATTATCTAAAAAAAGTTCTCTTTTTGCGTCGGATAATAAAACTTTATAAATAACCTCCTCATCCAAAAGCTCATCTAATACTTCTTTTATTGGTCTCTCTGCTCCTTCTCTATACTCTTCTAGTCTATCTTTAATAAGATCAAGCCACATTCCCCCAACGTTCTTTTCGGCAAATTTTTCAAGTAAATCTAGAAATTTTTGTCCTAAGCCACTTTGTTGCATTACATTAAATATATCAATCAAATTTCTAAGGTCTTTAACTTCAAAATTATCTAGAGATTTTGGATTATTTTTTAATTTATCAATAATGGGATCAAGTAGATGGACGTTCTCCCTCCTATAGGTAAATTCATGCATTTTTATAAATTTTTTAATAAAGTTCTCACTCAAACCCATATCTCGAAAATTTTTTATTTTTTGACCAATCTCTTTTCTAATTGAATAAGGAATGTTTTTAATATCCGAATAAAGATCAATATTCGCTGATTCGAATTCTAAAATAAAGTTAGTTAAATCTTTGATTTTATATTCAAGATATCGCCTAGGAAAAAATTCTCTCCAATATTTATATTCCTCCTCTTTTATTTTTTTTATTTCATAAAAAAATTTATCAAATTTATTTATTTCCTTTTCGAAAATAGAAAAAGCTTTCTCTAAATCCTTAGGTTCTATAGCTTCAGCCAACATTTTTATCTCTTCTTCTTTTCCGTCGATTTGAGCTTTTTCTGATAAACGAAACAAATACTTAAGTAGAATTGCAGCCTTAAGTGGAGGGAGATCCTTTAAGATTAGATCTATATTTTCTTTTTTTAGTTCTTTCCCGCTTAAAATCTTTTCTATAATTTCACAAATTTCTTTTATTTCCATTTTTTATATTCCTCTATCATCGCAATATATTTTATCTCTTCTTTTTCGCTTATTTTCTTTTCTTCGAAAGTTCTAAGTAATTTTGCAAGACTCTTTATTTCCTCTTCGTTGAGCAACTCCCTTATATTTTTAAATTTAGAATAAACTTCAAAATATGAATCATCATATTTTTTTATATCTATCCCATTAGAAGAGAGCCATTTCAGATATGGTATAGCATCCTCACCTTTCCTTTGTTTTAAATTGGATAAAAATTCTTCTATTTCTTTTATTTTTCCCTCTTTGATGAATGGTGTAAAAAAATTAAAAGTTGTTATAATTATCTCATTATTTATTATCCTATATATCTCGGAAATTTTTTTAAATGGGTCTTCTACATTCATAAGAAATCTTTTTATTTCATTATACGTGTATCTATCTACTTTTTCTCCAATTTCTTTATATAATTGTTGGAATTCATCAGAACACATAGTCAAAAAATTTTTCAAATCAAATGGGGGGCTAATAAAAGGTCCCTTAAATTTATCTATAGCTATATTGAAGAGGGGCTCTGAAATAATGTCAACTTCTGGAATGTCAATCGAATGTGTGGGTGGGGGGGAAATTTTTGCGGCTTCCTCATCAACCAAATAATCATATCTTACTTCTAAAAAAATAAATTCTTTTTCTTTTTTGTTTAGTGATTGTAGAGCTCTTTTAAGACTTGAGATTATTTCCTGGGGATCCTCATCTCTCAGTACGTGTATAAAAATATAAAAAGGATTTTTAACTTTTTCGATTTCTATTGCCACACCCTCCCAATTTTCCTGATTTGGAAAATCTATTTTTATTCCAGCTCCCTTGATTTCTCTTATTACCCCAACTTCTTCGGGCTTTATGTCCTTCCAGCCATACAAAGGTTGTTCTACATGTCTTTTTACTCTTACGTAATCTCCAACCTTCAATTTTTCTTCATCCATCTTAACTATGATTCATTTTGAAGCTTTTAAAATCGACAAAACTTTTTGCTGTATCGATCTTTCTTGTATTTGCCATAACAGACATATATCAGCATTAGTGCTTTGTGCGAACGCGACAGCTCGCATGCTTGGCTTCTATATGGAAGTTTAATCTAAAAAAAGAAAAATTCTTTTTAAACTTTTCTAAAAAGTTTCCTTGTGTATTGGCCGGGCCAAGAATATGAGTAGAAAGAGAAAGATAGAGTTTCGAAGAAATTGTCAAGGAACTTTGAAAAAAGCAAAATATGTCAATGGCAAAAAGAAAGGAATCTTTTACTATATTCACAAAATCTTTCAAGAAAAAGTTAAGCAATTTTGAAGGAAAAAAGGTTTTATTTTATGATTTGAAAGATATAGAAAAAGTTGAGGAACAAATAAAAATTAAATATAAAAATTTAAAAAAAAATTTAAAATAATTAAGATTTGAAGTTAAAATGAATGTTCAGATTGAACAAATCAAATTATTAACAAGAAATGTTGATGGTTTCTTAGATGAGAAAGAAGGAATACTTCTCTATAATTTAGCAAAAAATTGCACTGGAAAAGGAGTTATTGTTGAAATAGGTTCATGGAAAGGAAAATCAACGATTTGGTGAGCTAAAGGTTCATTAGCTGGTAAAAAAGTTAAAGTTTATGCTATAGATCCGCACACCGGTAGCTCAGAGCATAGAAAAATGTATGGAAAAGTTTGGACTTTTGAGGAATTTAAAAAGAATATAAGAAAAGCAAAGGTTGATAAGGTTGTGATACAAATTGTCAAAACTTCAGAAGAAGCTGCTAAAAATTTTGATAAGCCTATAGAACTTGTTTTTATAGATGGAGCACATGAATATGAATTTGTTAAAAAAGATGCTGAACTTTGGATTCCTAAAGTAATAAATGGGGGTTTTATTGCTTTTCATGATGTAACTTTGCCTGGCCCTAGAAAAGTTTTTAGAGAACACGTATGCAAATCAAAAAATTTAAAGGTTATAGGATTTTGTGGCTCTATTGGATATGCAAAAAAATTAAAAAAGATTTCTGCTAAGGATAGAATTAGGAATCTTTATTTTCTAATTTTAACTTATCTCTTTCCATTGGCGAGATATATCCCACAACCTTTAAAAAAGGTTATAAAGAAACTTATAAAATTAGGAATAGTTAACTTAGAAAAATAGATAAAACAGAAATTTAAACACATTTAAAATAAAAACTCTTTTTCGTTATTAAATATTCTAAATATACTACTTCAAAGTAATAGAAAAATTTTTAAACCTTTTTTTTGTTGTAATGTATGAAGAAAGCATTAGTTTGTGGTGGTGGAGGATTCATAGGTCATCATCTTGCGAGGAAATTAAAAAGTTTAGATTATTGGGTAAGATGTGTTGATTTGAAATATCCTGAATTTTCTCCTAAGGAAGAAGTTGACGATTTTGTAATTGCTGATCTAAGGGATCCTAGAGTTTGGGAGAGAATTCTGGATAGAGATTTTGACGAAGTTTATCAATTAGCAGCAGATATGGGAGGGGCTGGTTATGTTTTTACAGGAGAAAACGATGCCGATATTATGCATAATTCTGCTTTAATAAACTTAAATTGTCTATATTACTTAAAAGAAAAAAGATTCAAAGGAAAAGTATTCTATAGCTCTTCGGCTTGTGTTTATCCCGAATATCGTCAAACTGATCCAAGCAATCCAGGTCTTAAAGAAGAATATGCATATCCAGCACAGCCTGATTCTGAATATGGTTGGGAAAAATTATTTTCTGAAAGATTATATTTAGCTTTTAATAGAAATTACGGAATTAATGTTAGAATTGCAAGGCTCCATAATGTCTATGGTCCAGAAGGTGTTTATGAAGGGGGGAGAGAAAAGGCCCCAGCAGCATTATGTAGAAAAGTTGCTTTAGCAAAAGATGGTGGAGAAATTGAAATATGGGGGGATGGAGAACAAACTAGAAGTTTTCTTTATATTGATGATTGTTTAGAAGGCATTATTAAATTAATGGAATCAGAATTTTTAGGGCCTGTGAACCTTGGTTCAGAAGAACTAATTTCGATTAACAATTTAGCAAAAACGATTATGGAGATTGCAGGAAAAAATTTAAAAATAAAACATGTTCCTGGCCCAACAGGAGTGAGAGGAAGAAATTCAGATAATACTTTGGCTAGAGAAAAATTGGGTTGGACCCCTAAAACACCTCTTCGTGAAGGGATAGAAAAAACATACAGATGGATTGAAGATCAAATTAAGAAAAAAAATAATTTTTTATAATCCTATAGTTTTAATATTTATGGAAAGATTGATCCTTGAAATAAAATCTGAAAAAGAATTGTTTGATTTTTTATGCAAAAACAAAAAAAGAAAATGTATCAATTTTTTAAACCAACATGATATTTACCAACTTGTTAACACGCCCCTCTTCTCTTTTACTTTAAAGAAAAAAAATAATCTGAACTTGATTGATGGCTTCTTTATTTCATTATTTCTATCTATTAAAAATTTAAGAAAAATTCGGAGAAAAAGAGGGCCAACTTTTACGAGGGATTTTTTATCAAATAAATCTCTTTCCGAAAATAAAAAGCATTTTTTTGTTGGTTTGGAAAAGAAGGATCTAATTCTGCTCAAAAAGAAATTTCCTCATTTAAAGTATATAGATTGTTATAATCCACCATACATAAAAGATGTCAAGTTTTCAGAAAAAGAAATTAAAAAAATTGCAAGATTAATTAATAAGTTCGAAGCAGAATATGTTTGGATGTGTATAGCATCTCCAAAACAAAATATTTTGGCTCAGGATTTATTTCCAATTACAAAAACAAAATATTTTTTTAACGTTGGGGCAGCTCTTGATTTTATTCTTGGAAAAAAGAGAGAAGCCCCAAAATTTATACAGATATTGGGCTTAGAATGGTTCTTCCGTTTAATAACAGATTTTAAATATTCAAAAATAAAAGTTTGGAGAAGTTTTGTTGCTGTTTTTTATTTGTTAAGTGGGAAAGTAAAATTGGAATTAAGAAAATGAAAAAAGTTTTATTTTTAGGAAGATTTCCTCCGCCAATTCATGGCGCCGCTTTGATGAATCAAAATTATTTCGAGGCTCTAAAAAAAGAAAAAGATATTTATATTAAAAATATAAAAATAAATTATTCTGACTCTTTAGAAGAGGTAGGAAAAATAAATTTAAAAAAATTAATTGGTTTTTTCATTGTTTTTTTTAATTTGATAAAAGAATTGCTTTTTTTTAGGCCAGATATTATTTATTTTGAGCTTGCACCAAAAGGATTAGCTTTTTTTCGTGATTCAATTTATATAATAATCTGTAAGTTATTTAGAAAAAAAATTTTATTTCATCTTCACGCAAAAGGATTAACAACCTTAAAGAAAAATTTTATTTCAAGAAACTATGCAAAATTTATTTTTAAAAACACAAGTGTCATAATCCTTTCGTCCATTTTTTATTATGAGGTAAAAGGATTCTTTCGTAAGAAAAAAATATTCATCATCCCCAATGCAATTAAAGATGAACTAACAGAAAAGCAATTTGAAAATATAATTAAAAAAAGAAATAAGAATAAAAAAACAATCCTTTTATTCTTATCAAATATCCTTAAATCTAAAGGACCTCTAGATGTCTTAAAAATTTGTAAGGAACTAAAAGATGATAAAATTAAATTTGTTTGTAATTTTGTTGGAGCTTTTCAAGAAGAAAAATTCAAGAAAAGGTTTTATGAAGAATTAAAAAAGTTAGAATTGGAAAAAGAATGTGTCTATTTAGGGCCAAAATATGGAAAAGAAAAATTTAAATTGTTAGAGAAAACAAACTACCTAATTTTTCCTACAAGAGAAGATGCATTTCCGATAGTAATCTTAGAAGCTTTTATGTTTGGAATTCCTGTTTTCAGTTACGATACTGGAGCAATTCGAGAGATTATCTCTAAAAATTATTTGGGATTTGTAGCAAAACAAAAAGATTACATTGCCCTTTATCATGAGCTAAAAAAAAGAATTCTTCTAAAAAAGGATAAACCTCAAAAAATAAGAGAAGAATTTAAAAATAGATATGTTCTAGAAAAATCAGTTGAAAAGTTAAAAAAAGTGTTAAAGAATTTATGATGAAAAAGATAGCCTTCTTACCTTTTTCAAAAAAATTCTTTTCAAATTTAATAAAAGTATCCTTTTGTCCAAACTTTTATTATTTTCTATCTTTGGTGGATGAATAAGAGGAAAATCTAAATCTTTTCTTTTTTTATAAAAATATTTAATATCTATCTCGTTTGGTTTTGTATTTGTAAATTGTTCGCAAAAACCAAGATTTTCTATTAAATTTCTTTTTGGAACTATACATAATCCTTTTCTTAATTTCATTGAAATACTCCATTGATAATCCCAAGTATCAACTTTTTTATTTTTTAAATCATTTACTCTTTTTAAATTTAATAAAAAATCAAAAAAATTATTTGAAAGTTTATACAATTTTATTATATCTACCTTTTTTTCAATATTTATATCATACTCTTCCCATGCCCTTCTCCAAGTTGCCCAACCCCAAATAAACATATTAGATGAAAACCAATAAGAATAATTTAAATTTATATTATTGTCCAATAGATTATATCCAGTTATCATCTTTATCTTTTTATTCTTTTTATATTTCTCTAGTAATTCCTGACAAAATCTAAAAAAGCTTTGAGAAGGTAAACAATCATCTTCTAATATTATTCCTTGGTGTACATTTTCAAAAAACCAACCTATTGCAGAAGAGACAGCATATTTACATCCTAAATTCTTCTCTCTAAAAAGAGTTTTTACTTTACAATGCCAATTGATATTTGATAGAACCCATTTTCTTACTCTATCTGTAACTCTTTTTTCTTTTTCATTTCTTGGCCCATCAGCTGCAATAAAAAGTTTTGTTGGTTTTGCTTTTCTTATTTCTTCAAAAACTCTTTTTGTAGTTTCTAACCTGTTGAAAATTAAGAAAAGTATTGGTGTAGTTAATTTGAATTTATTTTTCATTTTTTAAGTAATTTTTTTTGTAGAAATCTTTTATTTTTTTAGGAGTTATTTTCTTTATAAAATTATAAAATTTAACAAAATTTTTTTTAGTATATACTATTAATAATTGTTTGAAAGAAAGCTCATTTTTCCCCCAATTTAAATTATTTACTATAATCTTTTTTGATCTTTCTAATTTTTTTGGATTAATTAAAGGATTGTGTGGTAAAATTTTGTTTGCACTTTTATTATGATAAATATGATAAAAATCGTAATTTAAAATTTTGCCTAAATCTACTAATTGAATTCTTTTTTTTAATCTACAAATAAGTTCATGCTCCATATGGTTTCTAAAAATGTTTGTTTCATCGTAACCTCTTACATAAAAATATTCTTTCCTCGGAATTAATAATATTCCAACTGCACCGCGCCAGAAATATATAGAATCTCTTTCTTTTTTTGAAGGTAATTTCCATCTTTCAATGCTTCTAACAGAGAATTTTTCGTTTTTCCTCATGTCCCTTCTGAGTGAAAAGAAAAATTTACTTTCATCCTTATAACCTTCTTTAAAGAACCAATTTACAAACCTTTTTCCTATTATTGTGTCTTGGTCTATTCTACCTATCCATCTACCAGAAGAAATTCTTGCAGCACTATTTAAAGCATGAACTTCTGAAAAACTTGAAGGTATCTTTTTAGTTTTTTCTGGAGGGATATAATTAAATTTAACAATCTTTTTAGCAAAATAATTTAATTTTAAAACATTTTCAAGTGGAACTTCACTCCCCCAGTCAGAAATAATTATTTCAGATTCTTTTATGTAGTTCTTTAGTCTCTTTGCATTTAGATTAACTGAAGTTTCTAATCTCCAAAGAGAATTTCCACAAAAATTATCATTTCTGGAACACAAAATAAGAGATAGTTTTTTCATTCTCATGTTGTAGATATCTTTAAACTATAAAAGCGTCACAACTTTTTTAAATTTTAAGATTTTGACATTTTAACGTCCTATTTTATTTTATAGGTTTCGTTAGTTTTGCCCACTTATATGTTTATATTTACCGCTTCTTCATAAATTTTTACTAATTTCTTATTTCTTTCTTTGATGGAAAATTTGCCATTTTTAATCTCTTCTATACAATTTTTTGCCATTTCTCTTCTTAATTCTTTATCCTCTATCAATATTTCCACTTTTTTTTCTAATTCTTTTATTGTTTTATTCAATGTTAGATTTTCCAAATCCTTTAAAGTTAATTTTCTAGGCTCATTAATAACAAACCCTGTTTTTCCATCCTTAATCAATTCTTTTCTGGATTGTCCGTCAACAGAAACAACCGGTATCCCAAAAGACATAGCTTCTATAATTCCAAAACCAAAAGAATCTGTGAATGAAGGATAAACAAAAATGTCACATTGGGGATAAATTTCTTTAAATAATCTGTTTTGGGGAAGTAAATTATAAAATTTGATTTTTTTATTTTTTCCATACTTGTCCAAAACTTTTTTAGGAATATCAGAAATAATTATTCCCCTAACATCCTTGTATTTTTTTGTTAATCTATCAATAACTTCTAAAGCATAAAGCCCACCTTTAAAATAAAATTTTCTTGCAGAAAATAATAAAGTTATTTTATCATCTTCAATTTTTCTAAATTTTTTAAAAGGAATTGTAGGATAAACAACATCAACTTTCTCTTGTATTTCAGGAAATTATTTTAAAATTCCTTTTTTAGCCCATTCCGTCCATGCAAGAATTTTTTTACAATATGGTGAATTTACAATTTTTTTTACATATTTTTTATTTGGATAGCCTTTTTCTTTCCAAGCAACCCAAAATTGTCCAACCCATTCGATATCAGCTACCCAAGGCTTTTTATTTAAACTCAAGCAATGAGCACAATGGATCAAATCGAATTCTTCCTTTGTTCTGGTTAAATGTGCATTTGGCAACGAAGGGAAGAAAAAACCTATTCCCTTTCTTACAATTTTTTTGATGATATCTGAAAATGGAAAAGTATATGGTATAATTTTTTTTGCATTGATATATTTTATCTTTTTAGGAGGATTTTGTATCAAATATTTATAATAAAAATGAACAGAAAATTTCCAAGGAAATTGTAAATAAACTTTAATTTGTTTCATATTTTAAAAACCAGATTAGTATTTAAATTTTTATCTGTGGATGGTCTCTTATTTCTATCATTCATACTAACTTTTATTCAGATTATTCTTACTTCATGACAATGGTTTTAATAAATTTAAAGTAGTTAAAATTATCAACCATAAAAAAGTATTACTTATTCTTTCACCACAAAGCAAAAGGCAAATCACTCTCAAAACTTAAATATCTTTTGGCTTTAGTGTCTTCAACAGTAAAGTTTTCTGGATAATTTATTTTCCATATCTTTATAGGCCCTAATAAATCATTTGCAAGTAAAAAGTCGCCTATACTAACATTGTAAACATCTCTGAGTTGTTGTATAAATAATGCTGGCTCGCTATGGACAAGTTCAAAATGCTCTGTTTGGTTTAGCAAATATAGTTTAACCATTTGGCTTCTCATCAATCTTGGGCTTAAATAAAGGGCTGCTCCAATTTTGTTTATTCCTTGCTGTGTTAATCTTGGTATTATGTAAAGGGTCGCATTCAATGAAGTTTCATTTCCAATTTCTACAAGCCTATCATTGATATAAACATATCTCAAAGGAATTTTTATTTGTTGATCCCTATACACAAAAATTGCTTCTACGCTTTTTATCCTTTCTTGATCTACTGTCATTATAAAAGCTCCAATTCCTGCTCTTTGTTGAGGTAAAATTATGTTATTCCAAACAACATCTTCATCAACCAAAGTTCCACCAACATAAACATACTTTGTTTCATTTCTTAGCTCTTGTGTTTGTCTTTCATCAAGTACAAAAATGCTTATCCAACTTATCCTGTCTTTTCCACTAGCATCACAGCCAATACTACTATATGCAGGATATTTGCCAATATCTGTGCTATCTATAAGTAAATAGGAAGCATTATGGACATATAAAAATTCTAAAGCTTCAATTTCATTTTGGCCAGTTAAAACATGTCTTCCCATAAAATAATTCCAAAAACCACCATGCATGGCGTGGCCACCATCTAAAATTGTAGGCCTCTCACCAATAGTCTGTATCCAATACCCATAATCCCACCAATGGGCAAATATAGCATCTTTGGCTGTGTTTTCTCTAACCCATGCCATTGCCTTTTGCCATTGTTGATAATATGGGCCAGGAATAGTATATCTTGCTTCCAAAGCTGTTGCTTTTGTAAAAGTTATAAAGTTAAATATAAATGCAATAACAATCAAACAAATAACAACCCAGCTTCCAAGCTTTGCTAATTCATCTTTTGCTTTTGTATAATCAATACTTTTGATAAAAAGAAAAACTGAATTAATTATTATTGCTGGACTTATGATAAAGAAAAGTCTGATTGCTCCTCTCATGCTAACAATCATCCAAAATGTAAATGCTAAAAGTAAAAGATAAAAGAATTCGATGCTTTGAAAATCTTCGATTGTTTTGCTATCTCTTTGCCTATAACCTTTAACATAAATAAAAAGTAAAACAATAGCAAAGATTATTAGGCCAGAAAAATAAAGGAACTTGCTTATAAAATTTTCTCCATCTAATAAGCTTGTTGGAGAAATTCTGCTAAAGATAAATGTTATTAAAAAGATAACAAAGAATGCGTTAAGCAAGTATTTTTGTTTTTTTTCAAAATGTTTTGTTGCTTCATAGAATAAAGCTATTGTGCCAAAGAAAAAAAGCCAGAAAAGCCAAGAAAAGCTTGCAAATACTTCAATAAAGTAAGGGGCTTTGTTTTCTGCAACTGTTAAGCCTATCCTTCCTCTACCAAAAGGATAAACCAAGCCTTCTACAATTTTTGAAAAAATATTTAATAAAAAGTTTGGATTGAAAATTAATAAAGCTAAAATTCCTAGAAATGCAACAATAATTAAACTTATTAAACTGTCTGGCAATTTTATTTTTTGCTTTATTTTTTCTCTTGGTTTAAGTTTTAGTGTGAAATAATCAAAAATAAAAAGTATAAACAGCGCTGATGCAAAACCTGTATCTGTTAAGCTAAGCAATGTTAATTTTATACCAATTTTTGCTATAGAAAAAATTAAAGCAGGAATAAACCAAGAAGCAAAAATAATCAAATTTTTCTTTTTTTCTTTTTCAAACAAAAAAGCAAGAAAACTTGCCAAGCCAAAAGTCATAAAGATATATCTAAAACCACCCCAAGTCCAAATCATCAAGCCCGTAAAAATTCCTGAAAGAATTGCATAGATTATTTTTTTTATCCTAAAATTTTGCCAAGCTAAAATAAAAAATAAAAATGCAAGCCAAAACCAAAGCATGCCCAAACTTTCAATTTCAGGAATTCCTGCTGTTGTTCTATGCAGCATTGTTGGAATTATCGCATAGAAAGCAGTAGCTATTAAAGCAGCTATAGCAGATTTGTTTTTTGTTGTTATTGATTTTAAAGCTATAAAAACGAAAAGGAAAAATACGATTAAAGTAAGGGAAAAGAAAATGACAGGAGCAATTATTGCTGCAAACTCTATGCTTGCTTTTGGATAATCAAAAAAAATATCGAGGATTTTATAAATAAAAACAATTGCCCATGGCATAAGATTTGTTTTTGCATAATTATTTGAGCCTAAAGGTGCTGCTCGCATCATGTCTGGCTCTTGCAAATTGCCCTGAACAATTTCTCTGGCATGCCTTAAATAAAGAAAAGGATCAAGATCAGGGCCAAGCGTATAATGGCCTGTTGTAACATCTTTTAGATAAGGAATATTTTGTGTTCTTAGATAAACGCTTAAGCCAACAATTGCCAAAAGCAAAATTATAATAATAAAAGGAAAAATTTTATTAAACTTTTCATTAAAATCAAACTTTTTTTTCTTTTCTTCTATTTCAACTTTTGTTTTTTCTTCTTTTATCTCTCTTTTCTTTATTTCTCTTACTTCTTCTGTTTCTTCCTTTTTTCTTTCCTCTATTTCTTCTCTTTTAATTTTACTTTCCTTATTAGTCTCTTCCCTTATCTCTTCTATCCTTTCTTCTTCTTTATTTTCCTTAGCTTCTATATTTTCCTTTTCCCTTCTTTCCTCATCCATTTACTCAATTAATTTTTTTTATTTAAAAATTTAAAGTTTGAAGAAAACAACTAGAAAAGCTAAAATAACAAAAAGGATTTGAAAAGTATAGAGGAAAAAAACAACATCAAGCTCGGTTGTTTTTCTTTTTATCCTGTTTAAAGTTGTTAAAGCAAAATGTGTTAGGCTATATATTTTTTTGTATGGTTTGACCAAGTTTCCTTTTTCTATTTTTGCAAAATTTTCTGCTTTAAAATTGCTTCTTGCTTTTAAAATTCCTTCTATGATAAAGGGGACAAAAAGAATAAAGCCGAATCTCTCAACATTTCCCAAAATAGTTAATACTGCTATCAAACTTCCTAAAGCATACGTTAAAACATTTCCTGGAAAAACTTTTGCTGGATAGAAATTGAAAATTAAAAAGCCAAGCAAACAAAAAACTATCAAGCTAGAAATTAAAGTAAGATAGGGTTGATTTGTTAACAAAAAAATTCCCGTAAATGCAGAAAAGATTATTATGCCTAAACCTGCTTCTAATCCATTATATCCTGCTAGCAAATTATAGCCATTGGTACAACCAATAATTGCTAAAGGTATTAAAACAAGAGGATAAAAAATTCCAAAATCGATTGGTCCAATAAAAGGAATATGCATAGTAGAATGCCCTGCATTTATAACTGCTAAAGGAATTCCTATTGGGATTGTAAAAAGAATCTTTTGCCAACCTTTTAGGCCTTTTTTCCATCCAAGAACATCATCCAAAAATCCTATCAGTCCTGCTAAGATTATAGTTATAAGTAAGGTTAAAATTTCTATTAAATGGGTTGGAGATTTTAGTATAAAAGTTTTAAAGAATAGATAAAGAAATAATGATAAAGTTAGAGAAAATATAAAGGCAATTCCACCAGCCTCTGCAACCTTTTGCCTTTTTATCTTATTCATGTCATATCCCACTAGCCCAATTTTTTCTGCCTTCTTTATCCAAACAGAAGTAAAAAATATAGAGATAAAAAAAGAAAACAAGATAAGAAATATAGCCAAAATTATCTCTGACATAAACCAATAAATTTTGTTTTTATTTAAATTTTTTGTTTTATTTTTTTGTTTTATTTTTATTATAGGGCTTTAGCAATCTTCGGTTTTAATTTTAGAAAGATTTAGAAAAGGAATGTATTTAATCTAAACTAATCTAATAAATAATACCTTGATAAAATTTTGATCACATAGGCTTGAACTGATTTTGGAATTTTTTCTATAATTTCATCAGCCTTGTACTTTTTTATCAAGTTGTTTAGCCTCGATTCACCCCAGTTATATGCAATCAAAGCCAAACTTACTGAAGAATAATTTTCCATCAATCTTCTCATCTCTTTTTCACAAACATCTATTGATATTTTAGGATTATATGCATGATCTATTTTATAACCATATTTTTTTAATACTGGTTCTGTTAATTGAGTTAAGCCAACTGCATTCTTTTTACTTTTTGAATTATTTTTTCCACCGCTTTCAACAATTATCAAGGCTTCTATTAATTTTCCAAAAACGCTATCCCTTTCCTTTACTTCATTTATCAAATATAAAGAATTATTTTTCTCTAAATTTTTTCTTGCCAATTTTATGTCTGTCAAAATTTCTAAACATTTACTGTTAACATTTTCCTCTGCCTTTTTTAAAAAATATTCATCAAAAATAGTATATCTCTTAAAATCTTTTTTTAGCTTATCCTCAAGACTTTGTTTTTCATATTCTACTTTTTCGTTTTCTCCATATTTTTTATTTAAATAATCATCATAATAACTAAAAAATCCTCTACAAACCTGGAATGAAAAATAAGCAATGTTTATAGCCAATAAATATTTTCCAATTTTCTCGAGCAATCCTTCTTTTTCCATAAAACAATAAGATTTTTTTATTTAAAAATTTTTCTACCTTTTAGTTATAACAAAATCATAGCAAGAATAATTGCGATTATGCTCATAAGCTTTATGAGTATGTTTAGGCTTGGGCCTGCAGTATCTTTTAAAGGATCACCAACAGTATCTCCGATAACAGCAGCTTTATGAGCATTACTACCTTTTCCACCATAGTTGCCAGCTTCTATATACTTTTTAGCATTATCCCATGCTCCTCCAGCATTTGCCATAAATATAGCAATCAAAAATCCACTCCCTATAGCACCAATAAGCAAGCCACCTAAAGCCTCAAAACCAATCAAAAGCCCTATCAAGATAGGAACTAATATAGCCAATAAAGAAGGAATTATCATATGTTTTAATGCAGAGTTTGTTGTTATGGCTATACATCTATTATAATCAGGCTTTTTTTTGCCTTTAGCTATGTCTTTATCTTTCCATTGCCTCCTTACTTCTTCAACAACCTTAAATGCTGCTTTACCAACAGCATCCAAAGCAAAACTGCTGAACAAGAATGGCATTAAGATGCCTATAAACAAACCAACAACAACCTTCGCATTACTAACATCTATACCAGTAAGGCCAGTTATAGCATTAAAACTTGCAAACAAAGCTAATGCAGTTAAAGCAGCAGAACCAATAGCAAAACCTTTTCCTATTGCTGCTGTTGTATTACCTACAGCATCCAAAATTTCTGCATTTTTTCTTGCTTTTTTCATTTTTGTCATCTCAGCAATTCCTGCAGCATTGTCTGCTACCGGCCCATAGCAATCACTAGCCAATGTTATAGCTAAAGTAGCAAGCATTCCAACTCCAGCAATAGCTATACCATAAAGTCCATTAGCAAAATAAGCTATAAGCAAGCAAATAGAAACAACAAGTATTGGCAGAACAGTTGATTGCATGCCTACAGCCATGCCAGTAATCAAATTAGTTCCAGCTCCTGTTGTGCTTGCTTTTGCTATTTTTCTTGTTGGCCAAAAACTATAGCTTGTATAAAATTCTGTTATCAAGCCAATAAGTATGCCAGCTATTAAACCACTAACAATTGCTATAAATGGTTTTAAGCCAATATAAAGTAAAGTAAAGATAAAACTAAAAACAACAAAACATAAAGCAGCAACAATAATTCCTTTGTTCATTGCTTTGCTTGGATTTTTTCCTTTAACAAAGAAAAAACCTATTGCACTAGCTACAATGCCAAAAATAGCAATGAATAAAGGTAAAAACAAAGCCTTTTGGCTTATCAAAGCTCCTAAAACCATTGCAGCAATTATGCTATCAACATAACTTTCAAACAAATCAGCTCCCATTCCAGCAACATCTCCAACATTATCTCCTACATTGTCAGCAATAACAGCAGGGTTTCTTGGATCGTCTTCAGGAATACCAGCCTCTACCTTTCCAACCAAATCAGCACCAACATCAGCTGCTTTTGTATAAATGCCTCCTCCTACTCTCGCAAACAAAGCAATGCTACTAGCCCCAAACCCAAAACCATAAATAATGTTTGGATCTTTAAAGATTAAATAAAGCAAAGAAATTCCTAGCAAGCCTAAACCAACAACACTAAAACCCATTACAGCACCACTACTAAAAGCAATTTTTAAGCCACTCTGCAAATTTCTTTTACAAGCTGTAGCGGTCCTTGAATTTGCAGCTGTAGCAATCCTCATCCCAAAATTTCCTGCTAGAGCAGAAAAAAGAGCTCCTAAAATAAAAGCTATGGAAAGTTTATAGTTTAAAAGTGAAAGTAAAATTGCTATGATTATGACAAAAGGAACTAAAGCAATATATTCTTTATTCAAAAAAGTTATTGCCCCTCTTTTTATTATCAAGGAAATCTCTCTGGCTTCTTTATCCTCTTTTTGCTTTAAAATTCTTATTGCTAAAAAAATTGCAAAGAGTAAAGCAAGGATTGCAAAAATAATTGATATGATCTCCATTTTAAAAAAAGTTAAAAAAAGCATACCTTTTAAAATTTTTAAATTTTTCTTTCAAAACTAACAAAAAATTTAAAAGGAAAAATTTTTAAATAATAATGGGTAGAATAAGGACAACTTTGATCAAGAGGGTAGCAAGAAAATTGCTGCTCGAGCATGGAGAAGAGCTTACAACAGATTTTAACAAAAATAAGGAAACAATTGATAAATACTTGAAAGTAAGTAAAAAGACGAGAAATGTGATTGCTGGATATATTGTAAAATTAAAGAAGAGTAATACTAAATAAATTCAAAAAAGATAAAATGGCAGAAAAAACAAACGAAAATGTTGTGTTTATTGGAAATAAACCTTTTATGAACTATGTGACAGGAGTAGTAATGCAATTCACAAGCCAAAATGCAAAGGAAGTGACTATAAAAGCAAGAGGGAAATTTATAAGCAGAGCTGTCGATGTTGCAGAAGTAATAACCAGACGTTTCTTGAAAGATCAAGGGGTAGTCGTAAAAGATATAAGAATAAACAGCGAAGAATTTGAGAATAGAGAAGGAAAAAAAGTCAATGTAAGCACAATCGACATAGTCTTAGGAAAAGAGTAAGGTTTTTTCTTTTTCTTTTTTATCTTTTATATTTCTTTTATAGGGGAAAATTTATTTTAAGAAAATTTATTTTATAGCCTTTATAGGAGAAATATATAGTAGGAAAGAAAATATAGTAGGGTATAGTAGAAGAAAAAAGGGAAATCAAGATTAATGAATTAAAAGTTTGGTTTTAGAATAAAAAATTAAAAAATTTTAGTATGAAATTTATTTTGTAGGGGTTTTATGGAAGAAAATATAGTAGGAGAGAAAAATATAGTGGATATATTAAAATCAATAAATTAAAGTTTAGCTTTAGAATAGAAAATTGAAAATTGGTATAAAATTTATTTTATAGGAGAGATATAGTAAAAATATGGAAGATATGTAAAATATGGAAGATCGATGCTTAAAAGCTTGGCTTTAGAATAGAAAATTTTAAAACAGAAAATAAAAAATTGTTGGTATAACGAGACTTCCCATCATGTGGATTCTTCTTATACCAGAGGTATTAGCAGTTAAACCGATAAAAAATCCGGTAGCCAAAACAAAAAGGGAAAAAATTCCTGAAACAAAAAGGTTTATAAGAATAACAAAAACCATAACCAAAAGGCAAAGCAAAGGATAGTTTACTTTTTCAATTTTTTTTGTTATCGTTTTTGATAAAAATTTACAAAAAAAGAAGCTAAAAATTCCAGCAATCAAACAAGAAATTAGGATCAACATTAAAAAATTAAAATCGAAATTCTCAACGATCTCGTTGATGGCTGCTGCACTTCCGGTTCTTGGTTTTCCTATTTGGTATGCTGTGACAAAACTCAAAAGCATAACTATAGTATTTATACTCCCTACCAAAATCAAAAATTCTTTAGTATTTAATCTTCCAAACATTTCACTTCCAAGTATTGCCGCTTGGCCAGAACCAACTGCAGGATAAAAAGAGACAATAAGACTTGAAAAAATTCCTGAAAATAAAGGTTTTATCCGTTCTTTTCTACTTAGCTTTAAATCTCTGAGTTTTTGTTTTTTTATTTTTGTTTTATTTTTTATACTTAGAAAAAGAAGTGGTAAGCCAAAAAGGCTTGTAAACAATGGTAAGAGGGGTTGAGAAATTGGTTTAAGTTGAAAGGTTAACAAACCAAAAATTCCGGAAATAAGAAAAATAATAAAAGCTATGTGTTTTTTCTTTTCTTTTATTATCATAAATAGAGATATCGATAATATTACAAAGGGAACAGAATATTTGATAATAGAAAAGGAAAATTTTAAGAGAAGAATGTAGAGAGGAATGATTGCTAAAGCAAGAAGTAAGCCAAAGAGAGATCCAAAAAGAGTAAGCTTTACTGCAGCGTAGCCATAGCCTTTCATTAAGAGCCTATGGCCTGGTAAAACGCTTAAAGCATTGCTATCATCTTCTGGAGCCCCTAGAAATATGCTCGGAATAAAATCAAAAAAAGTATGTGTAATAGCCATAGCAGCAATAAAACAACTAGAAAGTAAGGGGTTTCCAAATTGTAAGGCTAACAAAAAAGATGCTATAAGATTGATATGGATTCCTGGAATAAGTCCTGTTATAATTCCAGCAAATATTCCAGAAAAAATTGAAAGAAAAACTAACAGAGTTTCCATTTTAAAAACCAATTTCCATTTTAAATTTCGATTCTTTTTATTTCCTCTATCACTATCTGCTTTTCTTTATACCTATTTATCTTCCCAATTACCTCAACATAATCATCTATGTTAATAGATTGCTGATCCCTAGAAAGAGCAAAAATACAATCAGTGTTGTCACAAATCTTAAGCAATAAAAAATTTGAATAAGATTTTTTCCATTTGATATGGCCTCTAACCTTGACCCACTCCCCATAATTTTTCTTTTTAGCCTGTTCTATACTCATCAGCTTTGCTTCAAGAGAGGTGGAAAGAAAAAATAAAAGAAGCAAAAAGATTAAGCTTAAAGCCAATGTTAAAGATGTTTTCATTTTTTCATCTTTTTTTCATCTTTAGTAAATAAAATTAAAGTAAAGTTTAAAGTAAAGGGGGCAAGTTTGGAAGTGCCCCTGGTGGGACTTGAACCCACGATCCCCGCCTTATGAGAGCGGTGCTTTACCACTAAGCTACAGGGGCTTTCAATTAAATTTAATTAAAATTTTAAAGAATTTTAAAGTTTTTATATTTTTATTTATATTTTTAGTTTTCCATTTGAACTCCTTTAGTTTTCCATTTGAACTTCACTATCATTTTTATAATTTTAAAAATTTTTCTCAGCTTAGTAGTAAAAAAAGTTTATATATTTTCTAATCCAATTAATTTATTGATGGTATCAAAGAAAATTTTAAAGAAAGTATTCGAAAATTATAAGTGTGGAAATTTGATTTTGGTAAAAGAAGAAAAAAAGAAGGGGGAAGAAAAAGAAGAGGAGAAAGATGTTGGATATCTATTTGAAAGAAGAGAAGGGCATATCTATTATCTTGGAAAGTATATAAAAAATAAGAGGGGTTTTATTGAAGATTTTTGCAGTATCGAAATAAATGTGAGAAATAACAAATATGCTGTTTATCCAGGCCAAATGCTACCAACAGAATTATCTTATGTATTCTTTGAATTGTTTAGGCTTTCGCACTTTAAAGATAAAGAAAAATCGGAATTGGAAAAAAAGATAATGGATATAAAAATAAAAAGTTAAGGAAGATTAAGGAAGATTAAAAAATTAAAAGATTATTGAGAAAAAAAGTAAGACGGCTTGTAGATTTCCCACCTTTCGGCAGTACAATCTACAACGGCTAGGGCTTAGCTTCTGGGTTCGGAATGGGACCAGGCGTTTCCCCTAACCTATGGCCGTCTTGATTTTTATTTAATTTTAAAATTTTTAAATTTTTTTCTTTTCTTAATTTAATGGTGAGAATAAAAAAAGAGATTAGGATACTAGGCATAGATGATGGTTATTTTGAAAAATTTAAGGCAAAAAAGTGCTTAGTTATAGGGGTTGTTTATAGAGGGGCCGAGTTTTTGGATGGGCTCATAAGTTTTAAGGTTAAAGTTGATGGAGACGATGCAACAGAAAAGATAATAGAAAGCATAAACAAAAGCAAACATCTAAAGCAGTTAAGCCTGATAATGGTTAATGGAATATCTCTAGCAGGATTTAATGTTATAGATATAGAAAAAATAAGTAAAGAGACTGGGTTGCCTATCATAATCGTTTCTAGAAAAAATCCTAGGATAGAGTTGATAAAGAAAGTATTAAAAAAAATAGGAAAAGAGGATAAAATAAAGCTAATAGAAAAAGCGAGGAAGCCGAGAGAATTTAAAATAAATAAAACAAAGATATATTTCCAATTTTATGGAATGGAAGAAGAAAAGGCAAGAGAAATTTTGAAGCTAACCATAAAACATGGAAACATGCCCGAGCCTCTGAGAATAGCCCATATAATAGCAAGTGGTGTGACGTTAGGAGAAAATAGGGGAAGGGTTTGAGTGAAAACTTAATATGAAACTCAACTTTTCAACAAATCTTTAACTTTATTTATATATCCTGCAACTTCTTTTCCCTTATTTGTCAATTTTATCATCTTCTTTCTTCCAACTTTCTCAAATTCTATAAGCTTGTACTTTTCTAATGTTTTCAATATTTTTACAGTGTGGCTATAAGTGCAATCTGTTTTTTTTGCAAGTTTACTTCCATATTTTGCAGTTTCATCAAGATATAGTGTAAGTAATATCAAAGTTGGCTTTTTTCTAAAGAAAATTTCCTCTTTCATTATAAATTTTCTTTTAATGATTTAAAAATTTTTGGTTTTATTTTTTGTTTTCAGTTTAATTTTGACTTCGATTTGACTTTAATTTATTTTTATTTTATCAAATTTAACTTTAACATTAAATGAACTGAATAGTGATAAATTAAATTTATAAAAAATAAAAAATAAAATAATTATGAAAACTGGAATAAAGGTTGGAGACATAATGACAAGAAATTTTGTTTATTGTGAACCTGATACAAAAGTAATAGAAGGAGTAAAGAAGATGGTTAGTAAGAAGGTTGGAAGCTTGATTGTAAAAGAAAAAGATAAAATTAGTGGAATAGTTACAGAATGGGATATCTTAAGCGCTTTGGCAAAATTGAGAGATTTGAAAGATGTGAAAATAAAAGAAATAATGACGAAAAAGGTTGTAAGTATTTCTCCAAACAAAGATATATATGATGCATTGTTAAAGATGAAAAAAAAGAATTTGAGAAGGTTGCCAGTAGTAGAAGGCCAAAGGGTTGTAGGAATGATAACATGGAAAGATATTATAAAAATTGCTCCCACTCTGCTAGACATTATTGAGGACAAGATAAAAATAATGGAAGAGGAAGAAAAGATAAAGAAAGCAGGAGGAGAGGAGGAATATTATGAAAGGTATCTTAAGTAAAAGATTAAGTAAAGATTAAAACATTTTCCACAAAACTTTATATATTCTATAAATTTTTTTATCTTTCTCCATTTCTTTGAGTATTTTTTTGATTGGATCTGGGCTTTTTTTAGCAAAGAGCCTTCCTTCTTTAACAAAAACGTTTTTATGTTTTTTCTTAAATGCTTTAGAATCCTGAACTTTTTCTATAGGAGGTCCCCTAATAATCTTTTTATCTTTTTTTAATATGAGATAAATAGTCGCTAAACCAGAATTTTCATCAAAATCGAAATTTTTAAAAAATATTTTATAGCCTGCAAGCTTTGTTAAAAATTGGTTATAAAATTTTAAACACTTAGCTCCTGCAACATCGAACTTTGCTTTTGAATATAATTTTATCATTAACATTTTTGCTTTTTTCGACTTTGCTTTTATTCTCAATTTTTCTAAGTCTATCTCTTTAAAGAAGAAATTTTTGTTAGGATTTTTTAAAAATTTTTTACATAACTCTATAAATTTAAAATAATTCTCGTCGCTTAAAGCAGCAAGCACGTTCCTTTCTTTAAAAGTAGGGTCCACAAGCAAAACCCTACTTATCTTTGATATATTTATCTTCTTCATAGCCTCTTCTTTATTCTTATAATGTTTCTCAATATCTATATAAACAAAATCCCTCCATTTTGATGCTTTCTTAATAAGATTCATAAAATTTTTATAATACAAAATTAGCAATTCTGCTGCATATCCACTAAACCCTTTAACATAACTTTCCGCACCATAAAGATTGGAAGCTTTTAGAAATGCTTTTAAAATTTTTACATCATCCTTTTGTTTCTCAGTTAATTTTTTATTTATATATTTAACATGAAAAATAGATAAGTCTATTATATTTTTTGCCTGTTTTGGATTTTTTATCTTTACAGCAGGAACTATTTCCAATTTAATCATATAGTTATTATATTTAAAAGGAAAAACAAAATAATCTCGTGAACCATGAACAACAGAAAAATCAAATTTAATTTTCTTTCCATCAATATATAAATATTTAATCCTCTCCAAATATTTTTTTATTTTTTTTGTTTCTTCCTCTTTTGGAAAAACAAAAAAGAAATCTACATCTATAACTTTTTCTTTTATTGCTGTGTGTTTTGCAAGGCTGCCACCAAGAAAAACTTCATAGGGAAAAATTTTTTTTAGTTGTTGATGTATCTGCTCAACCAAAGAATAAATTTTTTTATCTATACTTATTTCCTTTAAAATTTTTTCAAGCCTTATCTTTCCCATAGAAAAAGTACAAATTTTTTAGAATTTATTGTGTCTTGGATTTCATAAGATATAAGTATAGAGCCAGAATAAACTTGTTTCTTCAACTGCCTTATTTCTTCAGGAAAACATGTTTTAGCAGCTTCTTCAACACAAAAAGAAAATTCATATTGTCTTGATAAAAAATTCCTTATACTTTCATTTATAATTTCATTATTTCCACTTATAATAGCCTCTCTTAATGTATAGTTTTTCTCAACTTCTTCAAGAATTGTAGCCAGTATAGCATCGATCTTTTCTTCTCTTGCTGTTTTTGAGATTTGATTTGAAACAAAAAAAAGTAATGCAAAAAGGATTATGAGTAAAGAAATAAAGGATTCAACAATCCTTACCCATCCTCTCCTTCTCATTTTTACCAAACATAAAACCTTGCTGTAACATATTTAATTTTTTTATCCTCTATAATCTTGTATACCTTTTCCCTTGCAAAAACATTTACCCTTGGTATAGGCTTGCCTATAGTATAAACCACATCGTTAGCTAAAGTTATGTTAAAATCAGAAACCATTCCAAGATTTCTCTTTAAACTTTCATAATCATAAGCTTCTTGAAATTTGCTAAGGTTTACAAAAATTTCATTTATCGGAAAGCTATAATAGACATTTACCTCTGTAGGATTGTCTATGTATAAATTACTCTTGCTATTTATCTCTGCATTTGCTTTTAAAACAAAAAGCTCTTTTTCATCAGTATTCATAACAATATAGTTATCATTTATATAAAAATCAACAGGTATAAAATTTTTGTTAAAGATTATTGAATTAGTTTCTGTCATTCCATTGTATGCCTTAAACTTTATTTCTCCAGTTTGGTTAACAACAAGTCTGATTAATTCTGCTTCTATAAAAAAATCCTTCTCAAATTTTTTTTCTAGAGTGTCTAAAGAGGCATAATATGTTGGCCTGAAAAAAGGGATAAAAAAATAAAGAATCGTAGAAATTCCTAAAATAAAAATTGCAAATGCAAAGATGATTTCAACATGTGTTATTCCTCTTTTTCTTTTACCTTTTTTTCTTTTACCTTTTTTCATTTTAAAAGGTTTGAGAGTTGAAGTAAAATATAAGAGAGGGCCATTAAAATAAAAGAATGTTTTAGTCCTCTTAAAATTTTTCCTTCCCCAAGCTTTCCTATGATTATACCAGAAAAAAATCCTTGAACCATAATAAGGATAAAGATTATGTTGTTTATAACTTTTATATTTTGTAAAGTTAATCCAAAACCTCCCTCTCCAGTTATAGGAATTGTTGATAACATAGGTATAAGCTTTAGTTGTATAACAAGCATGATGATAAGAAAAATCAAGAAGATAATATATCCTTGGACAACCATACCATGAACTGCAACTTGTCTTTTTTTATTAACTTCCCTTATCTCACTAATGTTTCTTAAAGAAGCTTCTATTATACTTTCTATATTACCACCAGCCCTCTCTGCTTGCATTATAAGCTCAACAGTTCTGCCTATAATTTTGTTGTTAACTTCTCTTCTAAAAACATCAAAAGCGTTAACTAAAGGGATTCCTATTGCTATTTGATTTGCTAGTTTTCTTACATGATGGTTTAGAGCACCATAATCCCTTTTAGATATATTTATGATAGATTTAGATATAGGAATACCTATAGCCACAGATTCTTTCAGATCGTTTAAAAACTCAAAAAACATCTCTTCCTTCTCTCTTTCTTTTTCTGTAGTATATATTAAATCAACAAAAAAAGGAAAAACCCCGATCAAAATGATTAAGCCAAGTAAAAAGAAAAAGATTTTTGTGTTAAAGAAAAGAAAGAAATCTGCTATAAAGGAAAGTATGCAGGCTATAAAAGTTATATAATGGTATCTTTTGAGTTTCATTTTATGATGGTGGTGTTACGATGTTTAGATAGATTAAAAAAAGGATGTTCAAAACTATCAAAATGAAAATTCCAAAGATGGCCATGTTAGTAATTGGAATATTTCCTATTTGTTGTTGAAAAAGACTAGATAAAGCTAAAACAATAATGAACATCATCGGAGCTGTAATCAATAAGCCCGTATAAATATCTGCATAAACATCAACGGATGTTGCAAATTTTTCTCTTGAAGATTTATATTCAAGTAAAAATTTTTTTGCTTCTTCCTCAAGATAATCCTTTACATCACCACCAGTAACTATAGTTGTAGCTAAGCCATTCAACATTTCCCTAAGATTGTTGTTAGCAATAATGTTTAAAGAATTTTTTATGGCTGAAACAAGATCCATACCCAAAAAATTTATTTTGTTTGTTATTTTTTCTATTTGTTTTGCAACTTCTCTATACTCATTAGATTTCACAAGCAAGTTAAAAACCTTGACAGGCTGAACTCCTGAAGCTGCTATGCTTGCCATGTATAAAGCTGCGAATGGCAACTCTGCATCGATCTTTCTTTCTATGCTCCTTATCTCTAGTTTTGGATAGAAAAAAAGAAAAAGAAAAACAAGAATAGTAAAGAGTAAGGAAAGTAAAAGGTTTCTTAGAAAGGGTAATATGCTTGGGTTAAGAATAAAAAAAGTTAAGGAAAGTAAAAAGGAAAAAATGAAGGCAAGAAGGGTTAGGAAAAAAGTTAAGCTTATATAGCTCGTTAAAAGTAGAGGAATGTTCGCCTTTCTTAAATCATCTCTATATTTTTTAAAAAAATTTTTTTGAGAAAGTTTGAAGGAAAGATTTTTAAAAAGAGAGTTAGCAATAGAAACAAAAACATTAGTTTTTTTTTCTTCCTTTTCTATTTTTTCCTCTTTCCTCTTCAAACTTTTCTTCATTAGCCTTATATCTTGCTCGCTTATTGGCATTATAAAAACTTTTTCAAAGCATCCTCTTTATTTTTATAATAAAGGTTTATAACTCTTTGAACTTCATAAAAATCAAAAATGTTTTTAAGGTATAAATTGTAAATTAGCCTAGTTCTAATGTTAAATTCTCTTAACAATTCCTCTCTAGAAATTCCATATCTTTCTCTAATTTTATCAAATATTTTTATTTCTGTTTTATAGTAAAATTTGTCCTGTGAAGGATCCCAAAGAAAGGGTGTGTTTGTTAAAGCAGTTCCATCTTCGTTTATTCTTATTATCTCAACAACTTTTGCTAGCTTTCTTGTTTCTTGGCCTTTTACTAGAGCATGTTGCATGATTGCAACTACATCGAGCATGTTTAGCAAAGTTGGGCTTAGACTTATTGGGGGTGTTTGTAACCTTTTTATGACTGCTTCGACGGAATCTGCATGAATTGTGCTAATAGATGGATGGCCGCTTGCCATTCCCTGAAACAAAACATATGCCTCTTTTCCTCTAACCTCTCCAACTATGACATAGTCTGGCCTTTGCCTAAAGGATTCTTTAAGTAAAGTAAAGAGATCGATTTCTCCTATCCCTCCAAAACCTGTCCTAGCAACACTAGGCAACCAGTTTTCTCTGGGCAAGTTTAATTCTCTAGTATCTTCTATACTAATAACTCTTGCCTCTGGTGGAATAAAAAAGGCCAATGCATTGAGCAAAGTCGTTTTTCCACTTCCTGTTCCACCCGTAATTAAAATATTCATTTTATACTGTACTGCTATCCAGAAATATGCTATCATTTCTGGGCTCAGGGTTTTAAAACCTATAAGCTGAGTAGGTGTCCATGGAATCTTTGTGAATTTTCTTATTGTGAATGTTGGTCCTTTGCTTGTTACTTCTGTTGTGTATGTCGCATTAACTCTTGAGCCATCAGGCAAAGTGCCATCTAGCAAAGGGTTTGCATAGCTTATGTATCTTCCACATCTCTGTGCAAGCTTCTCAACAAAACTTGCAAGATAATCCATGTCATTATACCTAATATTTGTTCTCAAATTTTTATATATCCTATGCACAACATAAACAGGATCCTTTATTCCATTACATTCTATATCCTCTATAAAATAATCCCTTAGCAAAGGCTCGATTTCATTAAAGCCTATAAAGTCTCTATAAATATAGTAAAATATTTTTGGATACGAGGTTGGAGGTATTTTAAGATTTAATTCTTTATCTATAACACTTATCAGATCATCTATATAATCCAAAATTTCCTCCTGTGCTTTTTCTCCAAGATATCCTATATTAATAATTTCCTGCAATCCTCTTTTCACAATATCTAATAAATTTTTTTCATAAGTATTGAGTATTGGCTCTTCAACATCATACACCACTTCTCCAATATTGGGATCCCAATATATGTGGGCAAATGCAAAAGGTAATATTAAAGGATATCTAACATTTATTTTTTTCTTATCTTCTATTGGCTTTAGTTCAGGGATGGGTGGTGTTAAATCTATAAATGGATGTTTTCTAAATCTTGGGACTTCAACTTTATATTTTGGTGGCTCTGGCAATTCCATTTTCACCTCTTTTTATTAATAAAAAATAGAGAGTTTTTATATTTTATGTAAGTTAATAAGTTTTATGTAACAAATTTTTATGTAAGAATTAAAAGAATTTACGTAAAAGTTGAAAGATTTTGTGTAAGAGTTGAAGGATTTTTTATAAAATTTAAAAAAAATTGTAAAAATTATAAAGATGAGAGTTATTGAAATGTAAGAATTGAAAGATTTAATATAAAATTTAAAAAAAATGTAAAAATTGAGGGATATTGTTAAGGGGTAATTGAAATATATATTGTATTGTTTGGACTATCTGAAGAGGGGGGGCCTAAATTTTCTATCCAGATTTTATAAGGCTTGGGAGCTGGAGTTATGGTTAAGATATTTCCTTCTTCATCTTGAGATGTTGTTATGTTTACTGTAGTATCACTATAATTCAACCATAGTTCAACCATAACTTTCCCCATTTCCTTTTTTGTCCTTAAATTTACTTTATCTATATTTATTATTTGATCTGGTTGAGAAAATTCAAAGTTTGTGTTTATAGAATAAATTATAATATCATCTTCTGGCAATATAAGAAGTTGTCCTTTACTTATCTTTATATCAAAACTTCTTTTATTTCCTATAACATCATTAACTTCTTGTATAGTTGAATCGAGAGTATTTAAAACCTGTATCATACCATTAATAACAATTCTATCCCTGTACTCTTCTATTTTTGGATTAACGGCAATAAGTATAGTAGAAATTATGGCTAGCATTATTGCTGTATATAAAACTACAGAAATCCAAACATCTCCTTTTTCCATTTGCCAATCTAAAGTGAATTTTGATTATTGTTTTAACTTTCTTTTATTAAGGAGGAATGTTTATGTTAAATATCAATGTATCCTCCACTTCCTCCACCAATACCTCCACCACCACTACCACCACCTCCTAAACCGCATGGCCCTATATCTTCTGTAATCATACTACAAACATATTCTGCTTTTCCATAAAGCACAATTGGTGCAACACCGACTTGGCTTACTGTAAAATTTACTGGTATCTTGTAAGTTAAAGCTTCCCCTGTTTGTGGTAATTTAATGTTTCTAGTCCATTGGCCAGTTTCATTTAGCATAAAAATTTTTTCTTGAGAGGTTCCACTTCTAATTGTATGTACTTTTTTTCTTCCTTCTCCTGAAACCTGTACGTTTATGCCTACAAGATCAAAATCTGCATTATATGGTTTTTCTATCATTATTATTAAATATTTTCCACTTTCATTATAACAAGTGTATCCTTCTTCTTTGTTTATTTTTAATGAAGTAGCGAAACCGCATGCTTTGGTTTGAGTAAGTGGTTTTTGTATTAAAGGTAGTATGCCTGCCCATATCAAACCTATTGCAGCTATTGTTATCAAAACAAGCAAAACCGTTGCTACAAGTGTTGATATTCCTTTATTCGACATGCCTCTTTTTTTCATCTTGTCCTTATTTTTCATCTTTTTCTTTTATTTTATTTTATTTATTTTAAAATTCAAACCTTTCAAAAACATTTTTACAAACATATTCATAAGTCTTTACAGATTTTTCACCCTTTCCTAATAGCACAGGAAAAATCTCAACCTTTTTAGACTCTGGATCTATATTTATAAGAAAATTTGCTGCAGATCCTGCTGATAAAGCGTTATTAGCTTTTCCGCTTGCTGAATAAAAGTCAGTAAATTTTCTTCCACCCTTATATTGCACAACCATAATCTTCCAAATATTTACATTTCCAAGATTGCTAATGGTTAATTGTCCATCCTGGTTTAAACCTACATTCCATGAAATATCATTACACATCTCTTCTATAGGATAATCAAACTTCATGACCTTTTCTTTTATAAAAGCTCTGCTCCACAAAAAAAGTATGAGGAACAATGCAATAGCTATAGCTATCAAACCAACAGTAGCAATAATAGGGCTTAAACCTCTTTTTTTCATTTAAATAAAGTTTTTTTAGTATTTTAAAACTTTTTGATTATTTTCATTTGTCTTTCCAAAAAACAATCTTCAATAACAAACAGTGTATTTAGAAAAAATTATAAATTTCTTAACAATGAATTTTTAATGAAAAAAAGAGGACAGATTGCCATCTATATAATTGTTGCCATCATAATTATTGCTTTAGCAATTGCAGCCTATTTCTTATTTAAACCA
>Ga0197143_1000616_pt1 | contig 36716 bp, 32 predicted proteins | sample GBS70_MetaG_FD_148603 | JGI IMG/M metagenome (GOLD analysis project Ga0197143, IMG submission 148603) | Sediment microbial communities from Great Boiling Springs, Gerlach, Nevada, United States - GBS 70_MetaG | ecosystem: Environmental > Aquatic > Thermal springs > Hot (42-90C) > Sediment... | reverse complement strand
AACCTATTCTTGCACTTGCTAAACTTGCTTCAATACCTGCATGTCCTCCACCAACAACAATTACATCAAAATTCTTTTCTATCATAAAGCTATAAATTTTAAAGCTATTAAGAATAGATTTGTCCAATAATTCTGAAATTATTTATTTTATTATGTTTTCCCCACCCACCCTAAGAATAAGCCTACGGCTTTAAAATGCCCATTCTTAGGCATCGGGGGCTTCGCCCCCAAATCAGTAGTTTCAAATAAGTTTTTATAAGTTATTGGTAGCTAATCACCTAACACTATTTATTAGTCCCTTACAAAAACAAGAATTTTATTAATTATTTAACACTATTAGACAATATCCAGTCTTATTTCAATTTTGATATTATTTCATTTATTATTTTTTCGTTTATAGGACCTTTGAAATGATAAATTATATTACCTTCTTTATCTATTATGATTGTTTCCGGAACACCTGTTATTCCATAATCAACACTAATTGGATTATCTTTTGAATATAAATTTAAGAATTTTAGATTATAAGTTTTTATAAATTCAAGAGCACTTTCTCTTCTATCCCATATATTAATACCAATTAAAATAATACTATCTTTCAAATTACTATATATTTTATTTAGTTCATTTGCTTCTTCTTTACAAGGCTCACACCAACTTGCCCAAAAATTTAAAATTATTATTTTCCCCTTAAAATCATCTAAGCTTAAACTGTCTTTCAAATCGTCAATTCTTGGTAATTTAAAATAGATAGCTTTTCTTATTAATTTTGAATTATTTGTTTTATTTGTTTGTAAAGTTGAAATTAAAAAAATTGCTAAAATAACTAAAATTGATAGAAATAAAAAAATTTTAAATATTAATTTAGCCAAGTGTAAATTTTAAAGTGTGTTTTATTATGTTTAAAATTTTTTAACGAAAATTTTATAATTACCTATTTGTTTAATTAATTTGTAATTGCTATAAAAATTAGCTCTATAATTACTAATGACCCAATCCATAAAGTTAATATTTACAAATAGGCATTTATAATTCTTATTTAACTCTTCCTTCATCTTATAATTGTAAAAATTAATAGCTTTTTTATCATTTAATTTATTAACTAAGAGAGAAAAATCATTTATAAATTTACCATCAGACCAGTAAGCTAAGGTATGATCAACAAGATGCTTACCAATAACACCAGATTTACCATAACACCCATAACTTCTAAATACTTGAATTAAATAATGATAATTTTGGTAGAGATTTTTCATGGGTTTAAACTTTGAAATTTTATAAATTTCTAATTTGTAACTATCTTTAAACAAAAATCCTATATTTTTATAGCTATAATAAATTAAGTTTTGTCTTTTTTGAGCAAAGAAAATAATAAATATAAATAAAAATAAAAATGGAATTTTACTTTTACTATTGTTTGAAACACTTACAAGTAATAATGGAAAAATTCCAAACATAGTATTATAATGATAATTATAACTCTTTTGCACAAAAACTAGTCCGAAAGATATAAGAAATACAAAAAAAATTAATTTATAAATGAGAGTTTCTGGTTTTTTTATAATAGGTAATAATAATAAGAAAGTGTATAATAAAAGTAGGATATTTCTAATAATAGGGAGAATTTTTAAATTTGTTATATCAAAAGCAAACTTTAACAGTATTATTAAAATTAAAATCAAAGTTGTAATAAATAAAATTGTTTTCTCTATGGTTTTAATTTCCAAAATATAAAGTATAAAGAGTAAAAAAATAGAAGCAATTAAAGTCCTATTAAGCTTATAAGAATAAGTCACATAAATAGTATTAAATTTTACTAAGCACCAATAAAGCGGGTAAATAGCTTCATTTAAATAAAAATAAATCAAAAATCCAATAATTGGTATAGAAAAAGAAATGAGAAAAAGTGAGATATCTAAAAATTTTGAATTGCTCCTGTTTAAAATAAAATAAATGAAAGGAAGTGAAAACATCCAGTATATTTGCGGCTTTATAAGAGTAATATATGAAAGAATTAAACCAAAAATAATAGGATGAAAAATTGTCTTGTAATTAAAAGCCAAGTAAATTAAGAGTATTAAAAAAACAGAAATATAATTCTCAAACTGATTTAAATCACCTATATAACCTCCTGAAAAATAAAATAAGACAAACAATATTACAGCAATATGAATTAAAAACTTATTTTTCAGGAAATTTTTTGAAATTTTATAAGTTAATATACTACCCAAAATTCCCATAAATAGATTAAAAAACATTATATTATAGTCCTTAAGGCCAAAATACTTTCCAATTAAAGCATTCGTATAATATACAGCAGGTCCCTTATGATCAAACAAATCTTTATAAAGAACTTCGCCTTCTACAATTCTTTTTCCTATATAAGCAAAAACCGCTTGATCCCACGCAAGGGGATAGAATAAAGTAGATAAAGCATGAATTAAAAGGGAGATATATGATAGTAAAATTAAGATAAACAATATAATGTTCATTAAACTTTAAAATTTTAAAGGGTATATATGATATATATTTTCATTATTTTCTTGTTCCTTTTAATTTTAAAATCTGTTAATTTAGAGATAAACAGAGATGAAAACCAATTTTTTTCTGCAATCATACTAACGAGAGATTTTGATCTTTTACCTTACAAAGACTATAATTTTGCACATACCCCATATTTAATATACTTTTACTCTATACTAAAATTAACAAATTATGATTTTCTTAATTATAGAATAATTTCAACATTTATAAGTATCCTTATTCCTTTGGTTATTAGCTTGAAATTTTACTTTAAAAATAAAATTTATGGAATATTAGTATTTACTATTATTGTAAGTAATTCAATTTTCTTACAAACATCTTATTATATATGGAATCATCAACTTTCAAGCTTATTCGTCATACTAGCTTTCCTATTGTTTAGAATCCCGTTTTTATCAGGATTCATGATTGGCTTGGCAGTGGGAGTAAGGTTATCATCTGTATTTATGATATTTCCTCTTATTATTTTACTTCATAAGGAAAGAAGAAAATATTTTATTTTGGGCTTTTTAATATCTATTTTACCTATTTTTTTATTTTTCATTACAAGTCGCGAAAGTTTTACATATGGGGTTATAACATATAATTTATATTTAAACCCAAAATTTTATGGATTTGCTGACAAAACACTCCTAGAAATTTTATTATATAAAATACTTACTTTTTTAAGACTAATATTAAAATATAATTATGAGGTTTTGATTTTATCAATTCTACTACTTATATTAGAAAGAAAAAAGGAACTTCTAAACAATCTTTAATTTTAATTTTTGCTGCTATTTCATGTTTATTGCCAACACCTATATTCAACCAGTACTTATATTTGTTTATAATTGTTTTCTTGTATTTAGCATTTAAAAAACTATTTGAAAAAAATAAATGATGATGTTTATATTATTCCTATTTTGATTTTAATAGCAGTTTTCAATGTCTTTAAAAATAAGAAACTCTTATTGTATAATGAAGCTAACAATTGTTATGTATGTGAAATACACAAAATAAGTTATGAAATAAATAAGATTGTTTCCAAGGATACTATTTTTACAATTACACCTATTATACCACTTGAAACGAGGATACCCATATATCCATTTACTGTTCATTCACCGTTTTCTATGCGTGTTGCAAAATTGCTTAGTAAGGAGGAGAGAAGAAGATATAACATATTTTCTTTTGAAGAATTAGACTTAATAAAGCCAAAGTACATTTTGCTAAGCAAGGATAGTTATAACTTTTACATTTATGAATATGTTTTATTAAAGTGTAAGTCTATAAAAGAGTTTAAATATGAAATAAAATTATATAAATGTTTTTAAGTAAAAAACATCTATTGAAAAATAAATAGTGTTAAGTAATTGATAATCAAAGGCTTATAAAATTTTGATAAAACTATTGATTTTATGGCGGATTTAATTGGGAGCGGAACCCCCAGAAGGCAAAAATGGACATTTTTAAGCCGAAGGCTTAATAAGGAATAATCTATATTTCAGAATTTGCAGACAAGGCAATTTTATTTGAGTTTAAAATTTAAAGCTTTATGAAAATTCTAATGATTTGTAATTTTTTCCCGAATAAATATAAGCCTTATGAAGCGATTTTTTGCTTAAATCATGCAAAGGTTTTAAAAAAATTAGGAAATTTAAAAGTTCAAACACTTGTTAGAATAAATAAATTTAAATTTTCTTATGAAAAATGGAGAATAGAAGATATAGAAGCAGAAGCATTTGTATTCTTTTATAAATATGGATTTGGATTTATATTTTTACCAGTTGCTGTTATTTTACAATTTATATTAACATTGAAAAATCTTATTTTTTATAAGCCTGACATTATTATTTTACAAATGGTACTTCCACAAGGCTTATCAATTATTCCATTTAGAATTTTCAAAAAATATATTGTTTTGGAACATTCGGAAAAAGTGTTATTTGGTATAAATAAGTTCCTATCAAAATTAGTTTATAAATTTTCAAGTGGGGTTTATGTAGTAAGTTCATTTCAAAAAGAAGAATTAGAGGAGAAATTAAAAATAAAAGTAAATGGAATTATTCCAAATCCTATATTTGAAAATCACATTGAATTAAATAATGAAATTAGAAATAGAGTAATTTTTATAGGGACTATTACGGAAAGAAAAGATCCTATTTTAATTCTTGAAACTGCTAGAATTTTAAAAGATATAAAATTTGTTTTTATTGGTAGAAATTTTAATGATAAATACTTTAAGAGATTTATTGAAATTGCTGAAAATTTAGAAAATGTAGTTTATTTGGGTGCTTTAACAAATCATAGAGAAGTATTAAATGAAATTTTAAATAGTGATTTTCTTATTTCAACTAGTAAACACGAAAACTTCTCAATGGTTATAGCGGAGGCTTTAAGTCTTGGAAAACCAGTAATTTGGACATATAGTGGTGGTCCAAGAGATTTTTTAAATGAAAAAAATTCAATTTTAGTTAAGGAAAGAAATCCGATAGCTTTAAAAGTGGCAATTTTAGAAGCATATGAAAAGTTGAAAAATGGTTATTTTAATCCTTATCAAATAAGGGAAGAAATTTATAATTTTTGTTCAGATGAAAAGGTTTTGGAGAGTTATAAAGAGGTTATTAATAAGTTTTTTGAAAAAATATGAAATTTTTTAAACTTTTTTTATTTTCTTTGATATTATTTTTTTCAGCTACAATTTATAAAGTTTTTAATGAAACAACAAAATATCATAAATTAGCAATAGCTAATATAGAACAAGATATTAAAAATCTTGAGTTTTTTCCATTAAAGTCTGATAGTCCTAATAGTTATGTTGGAACTTCAAGAGATAGTTATATTTATTTAAGACATGCATATAGTATATATTTAAATTCAAAACCTTACAATTGTTATAGACCACAAACAGGTTATATTTATTATCCATTTTTGATTTTATTTAATAAATTCTTTATAATTGCTATTCTTTTTTTCAATAGTTTTATTTTTTCTTTTTGCTTGACGTACTTAATCTGGACCATAAATAATAAAAATTTACTAAAATCAGTTTTAATAATTATCCTTATTTTTCTTATGACATATAACCAAGTTCCTATGATTATGCTCGAACCAATTGCATCTTCTATTTTAATGCTTTCAATTTCATTTTACCTTAAAAAGCGAAATTATTTATCAGCTTTAACTTTATTCTTGGGAAGTTTAATAAGAGGGGAAATAATGTCTATTCTCTTATTATTTACAATTTTTCTCTTAGTTTTAAAGAATTTTAGACAATTTATTTTTTCTTTTCTTTTACTTTCCATAGTTGTAATTTTTTATAGTTTATTAAACAAATGCACTGATCAAAGTAATTTCTATTATTGGGCATTAGCTAACTATTATGCTCAAAAAAATCGTATAAATTACGAAAAATCAAGAGAAATTGTAATAAATATTTGTAAAACAAAAAGTTTTAGTGGATTGTTTAATTGTACAAGCTGTTATAAATGCTTCAAGGAAAATTTGATAAATGAAATTAAAAATAATCCAAAATTTAGTTTAAAACTTGCTTTTAAAAACTTTATTTACAATATGAAATTTTTAGTTTTACCACTTGAAAAATATAAAGGGAAACTTAAAACTTTCCTTACTTTATTCTTTTCAGTTATTTATTTAATATGGTTCTTTTTAATTTTAATATCAATTCCAAGAAGTGATAAATTTATTATTGTTTTATTTATAAGTTTAGTTTTGTCTTATTATTTGTATTTTATTTTTGGAGGATTTGGATTTCCTAGATTTAAAATTATGACTTTACCTTTTGAGATTTATTTCGTTCTCAAAACTTTAAGCGATAACCAATTCCAATTGTATAAGTATTTTCCTTTCTTTCACCAAAAACAGATAAATTAGGTTTTAAAAAGTATTGAATTTTTAGATTGGAAACATCTGGATTTTGGACATCTGTACTTAACTTTAAATATAGTTTTTCGGTTATGTAACTTCCAAGTGTTATAAGTGCATTATTTCCAATAGGTGTAAATGTTAATTCATCAAAATTTAATTTTTTTCTTATATTTCTTGTAAAAATTTGTTGTGCTAAATTTATACCTTTTTCACTAAAACCTCCACTTAAAACTAAATTTAGAATCTCAAATTGACTTCTACCCTTTTTTGAAAATAATTCAAAGTACGGATTTTCAAGTGTTCCCATAATATGAGCAATAATTGTATCATCATAAATTTCCGCTTGGCCAATTATATCAAAATTTATTTCATTTCTTATAACATTTATTTTTCCTTCAATTATCTTAAAGTTTTTATTTAGTGTGTATAAATAAACATTTCCTTTGATAATGTTAAATGAACCTTCAAAATATTGTCCAATATCAGTTGTTTTTTGTAAAATTAAATTTGCAGATAATTCTACATCTACAAGTTCATTACTAAAAAAAATTTTTCTATTAGCATTTATTGTTATGTGATATCTTAAAGGATTCGGTGATTCTGTTTGATTTTTTGCTTTATATCCAACAGGATAGCTAACATATCCTTCGTCTATATTTAAATTCCCATCAATACTCAAATTTGGAAATTTCCCGTTTAATTTTAAATAGCCACTTATGAAGAATTCTGTCCAATCATCAATTGATAAATAAAATTTATTCATTTCAATAGAAAAGTCAAAGTTTATATCTTTAAATTTATTTGAAAAAACTATAAACCCATTTATTGTTAAAATACCTGATTTTGAATTTGTTAATGTAAATTGATTAATTTTAATTGTATTTTTATAAAATGTTAATGTTCCATTTAAACTTTTGAATTCTATTTCAAATGGTGTGAATACTAAATTTTTTGAGTAAATCTTTGCATTTCCTGAAAACATTGGGGAAGTTAAAGAGCCTGAAATTTCTGCTTTTCCTTGAATATAACCTTCATCAATAACAATATTAGGAAATAAAAATGGTTCAATAATATCAACAGGAAAGCCATTAAATGAGATCTCTCCATTTATTTTACCTTCATCAATAGTTATAGAAAATGGGTTTAATTTTAAAATAGAAAATAAATTTAAATTGCCTTCAATAACTCCATTTCTATTTATAATCTTAAAATAATCAATGTTTATTTGTTTATCATAATAATAAATTGAAGTAGTTATTTCATTAAAAAAGAATTTTTTATATTGAATATTATTTAAATCTAAATTCAAAAATAATTTTGGACTTGAAATATCTCCTCCAACTCTTAAAGCAAAATAACCATTAAGGCTAATACTATCAATTTTAAAAGCTTTTAATAATTTACTATAATCAAAATTTGAACTAATAAATGTTAAGTCAATGTTTAAACTATCTAAGATCATTTCAAGAATTATATTATCGTTTTTTGCTTTTAAATAATTATAATTTTTATAACTTTCAAATAAACATTCATCAAACTTAATTATTGTATCACTATTTAAAAAAACTAAATTAAAGTTTGATTTTATTGTATCCTTTAACATTAAATTTCCAAAAATTTCAAATTTACCATATTGACTAAATAAATTTATTGAAAAATTGCCATTATTGTTATTTTTATTAAAAATAATAAGAGAACTATCTAAGATTATGCTATCATTTGATTTTAGTTTAAATAATTTTGTTTGAAAATTAAGAATACTATCAAATATGCTTATATTGTAATCCCCATTTTCAAAATAATAATTTTCATAAGATAGTTTATTTAAATTTCCATTTCCAATAATTTCAAAGTGATTTTTTTCAACTTTTAAATTACCTATGAAATTAGCATAACCTTTAACAAAGTTATTAAAGCCTATTAAGTTTATATAATTAAATTTTAATTTCAAGTTTCCAATTTGTTTATTTAAATGATAATTTCCCGAAATTTCACCTATTATATTTTCATTATTTATAAAAATTTTTGATATTTGAAAGTTTTTATAGTCATTTGAAAAAATTACTCCACTTAAATTTTCAAATTTCAATGTATCATAAATAACTTTCGTATTAATAAATGTTATATTCAAATTACTATTAAAATTACCATAAATTCTAAAATCTCCATCAATTTCAATAATTGTATCAGGTTTTAAATTTGCTATTTTAGCATTTATATTAAAACTCGTATCAAAAACAAAACCACTTAGTATAATATCTCCTTTAAGAAAATTAAATTTTCCTTCATTTATAAAGATTGTATCATTTTTTAATTTTAAACTTATATCAAAATTATGAATTTTATTATTCTCAAAAGTTAAACTATCTCCGAAAGTTTTTATATTTAAGTGTTCAGTTTCAATTTTAGCAAAAACATTATAAAAGTTAAAAATTCTAAATTTTATAAATTTTGAATTTAAATAAACTGATCGTTTTTTAGGAAAAATTTTTATATTTAATTGATTTGATTTTATGCTATCTGAAAATAAACTTGAAATTGTATGAATACTATCTGTATAAATTTTTATTTGAGAAAACAAACTATCTAATTTTTGATGAATAGATTTGTTTTCAGATAAATTATAAGCTTTTAATTTTATTGAAATAGAATTTCTATTTGAAGTTATATTTGAGTGAATTTTTTGAATTTTTATATCTAAATTATTGACTATTAAGTTTGCTTTGATAAATTCAATATTGTTTATCTCAAATTTTTTAAAAGAACTTTCAGAAGAACTTTTAGAATTATCTTTTTTTAAATTTTTTTCAAAACTATCAACATTAAAAGTTATATTATAAGCTATAATTTTATAAATTGAATATGTTTTTAGAAGTTCAGAAATTGAAAATTTTATTTTTAGAGAATCGCCTTTTAAAATTGTTGGAATTTCAAAATTATATAAAGATATTTCGTTGGGACTTATTGATATTTTTTTATATATTAGTGGTTTTCTCAAGCGCTCTTTAATAAATCTGTTTAAAAGTTTATCTAAATTCTCAAAAAAATAAAAAAATGAAATTATTAATATAATTAATGAAACTAAAAGAAGGGCAATTAAACCCTTTGCAATTCTCTTAAACACTTGGTACAAACCTTAACTTTTCTTTTACTTCCATTTACAATTGCAGTAATTTTATGTAAGTTTGGTTTAAATTTTCTTGAACTTTTTTTATTTGAATGGCTAACTCTGTTTCCAAATATTACACCTTTACCACATATTTCACACTTTCTTGCCATACGAAAATTTTAAAGGATAAACTTTAAAATTTTAACATTTATGAAATTAGAAAAAATAAGAAATGATTTTCCATTTTTAAAAAATAACTTTATATATTTTGATAATGCTGCTAGTACCCAAAAACCAAGTATTGTAATAGAAAAAATTAAAGAAATATATGAGAACTATTATGCAAATGTTCATAGGGGAGTTTATAAAATATCAACAAAAGTTACAGATGAATATGAAAATTCAAGAGAAAAAATAGCAAAATTCATAAATGCAGAATTTCAAGAAGTAGTTTTTGTTAGGAATGCAACAGAAGGAATAAATTTATGTTCTTACATTCTTTCCGATTATGTAAATGAAAATGATGAAATTGTTATTACAATATCAGAACATCATTCAAATTTAGTTCCTTGGCAGCAACTCGCAATTAGAAAAAAAGCAAAATTAAAATATATTGATATTTATGATGATGGAAAATTAAATTTAGAAAATTTAGAAGAGATAATAACTGAAAGAACAAAAATTTTAGCAATTGGCCATGCTTCAAACATAACAGGAATTATTCAACCAATTGAAAAAGTTATAAGTTTTGCTAGGAAATTTAAAGACATATTTATTGTTGTTGATGCTTGCCAAAGTGTTCCTCATATTAAAGTAGATGTTAAAAAACTTGATTGTGATTTTTTAGCATTTTCTGCTCACAAAATGCTTGGTCCAACAGGAATAGGTATTTTATGGGCTAGAAAAAGTTTATTAGAAAAATTACAACCATTTTTATTTGGTGGAGATATGATAGATAATGTTGATTTATTTCATACAACATTTAATAAACTACCTTATAAATACGAAGCGGGAACACCTAACTTCGTAGATGCAATTGCTTTTGGATATGCTATTGATTATTTAAATGAGATTGGAATTGAAAATATATATTATCACGAACAAAAACTTTTAAAATATATGTTAGAAAACATTTTAAATTTAGATTTTGTAGAACTATATGGTCCAAAAGATATAAAAGATAGGTTATGTATTGTTTCTTTTAATGTTAAAAATGCTCATCCTCATGATGTGGCAAGTTATTTAGATTATAAAAATATATTTGTAAGAAGTGGTCATCATTGTGCCCAACCTCTTTTAAGAAGGTTAAAAGCAAATAATACTGTTAGAGCAAGCTTATATTTATATAATACAATTGAAGAAATTGATGAATTCATAAATGCTCTTAAAGAAATAAGGAATTTCATTTATGCGTGATATTATTTTTGATGCAATAGAAGAACTTTTAGAACAACCAATAAATAGGAATCTTAATGAATCTGAAATTTTGAATTTTAGAATCAATTATAAGGAAGCAAAAGGAAAATCAAAGATTATAATTCAAGAAAAAAATTTTTCATATTTATTACCTCATTTTGTTCTTGAACTTGATGAAAGAGGTATATTTAAAGGTTATTATAAATTTTCAAGTTTAAATAATCATCCCGTCCCATATAAGCCATTTTTAAGATTTTTCTATAAAACTGATAAATTTAAGTTTTTAAGAACAATCCAGCAATTTAAAAATGACATTTCAATTTACTATTCAAATGGACCAAAACTTGAAAATCAGCCACTTGAAGAATTTTTTCAAAAAACATTGTTCCCAAATGAAATTTTTGAAAATAAAATTTTAATAATTGAAATTTTCCATTCAAATAGAATAAATAAAGAAATTTTTAAGGAATTTAGAATTCTCAAAACTTTAAGGATATTTGCAGAAGAAATAAACTTTAAATTAAATAATTTAATTAACATGATATTTAAAAAGACAGGTATTAAGTTTAAAAGTATAATTGGATTTGAAAGACTTTTTTATGAAATTGAAGAAGGAACATTATTTCTTTCAAGAATTTATGATAAATTTGGATATTTATTACATTTTAAACCAAAATCTGAAATTAAGGAATTTTTTGTAAATAAATCCCAAAGTTATATATTAAATGTTTTTGCTTGTAATGGTGATTATTCTGATGGAACAATTAAAAGCATTGATGATGATCCATATTTGCCAACTTGGACAATTGGAATAATGCATGTTTTTGAAGATAATTTAGAGATTGTTAGTGATGAAATTGAAAAATTTTTAAAAATTGATAAGAATTTTTATATAAATAATGAACTATCTGAGTATAGTAAATTAGTTTTAAAGTATAAAAATGTTATTTTATATGGACCACCGGGGGTAGGAAAAACTTATATTGCTATTAAAATTGCTAAGGAAATTTCCCAAAGAAATTGGACAATAATTCAATTACATCCAAGTTATAGTTATGAAGATTTTATAGAAGGAATAAGACCAAAATCTGATGGTGGTTTTTATGTTAAAGATGGTGTTTTTAAGCAATTTTGTAAGAAAGCTTTAAATAGTAATGAAAATTTTGTTATTATTCTTGATGAAATGAGTAGATGTAATGTAATTCAAGTTTTTGGTGAATTATTATATGCTCTTGAATATAGAAATAAACCAATAATTTTACCTTATTCAAATGAAAGCTTTTTAATAGCTGAAAATGTCTATATTATTGGAACTATGAATAGTGCGGACAGAAGTATTCATAATCTTGATATTGCTTTAAGAAGAAGGTTCATATTTATTGAAATTTTACCAGATTTTAATGTAATTAAGAATTTTTATATTCAAAATAATTATAGTCTTGAAATTCTTGAAAAAATTGAGAAATTCTTTAACTTTATAAATGATTTAATACTAAAAAAGCTTGGAAATGAATTTCTAATTGGACATAGTTACTTCTTAGTTGAGCCATCAGAAATAAAAAATATTATAAAATTCAAAATTCTTCCAATTTTAATTAGCATTCTTTCAAAAGATGATTATAAAAAAACTGAAAATTTCTTGAAAGAAATTGATTTATATTAATTCTAAAATTCTTTCTATAACTCTTGGATAGTAATAATGTTCAAGTTCATGAATCCTTCTTTCAACACTTTCTAAACTTTCCCCTTCTTCAATTCTTAAACATGCTTGTTCAATAATTTCTCCTTCATCAACATTTTCATTTACCCAATGAATTGTTATACCTGTAATTTTAACACCATATTTATATGCCCTTTCAATAGCATTCAAACCTTTAAATGCAGGAAGTAATGATGGATGAATGTTAATAATTTTTTTAAAATATCTATTTACTATAAGCTCAGGGAGAATCCTTAAATAACCTGCTAAAACAATTAAATCAAAAGGTTCAAAGCTCATCAAAACTTTTAATAATTCTTCATTATATCTTTCTTTTCCAAGTTCTTTATAATTTATACAAATAGATTTTATGTTATAATTTTCAGCTCTCTTTAAAATAAATGCATTTGGATTATCTGAAATTACAGCTAAAATTTTTAATGGTTTTTCTTTAAAGTATTGATAAATTGCTTCAAAATTGCTCCCATAACCTGAACCCATTACAATAATTTTTTTCAAGATTGAAATTTTAAAGTTAATATAAAATTAAGCCTTTTTTAAGGTAAAAATATTTTAGAAATAAAGAACATTAAAATACCTGAAATAATAGTTATGGAAAGTCCTAAAATCATTTTAATATCATCTTTTGTAGCAGATATTTCTCTTAATTGCTTTAATTCCTGCTATATAAAAGTTTGTCTAAATCCTCCTTCCTAGCAAGTTCATCTAATTTCCTTAATATCTCAATAAATTGCTCATTCTTTATATATCCATTAGAATATATCTTTGATATTGTATCAACAAGAAGTTTATCGGTCTCTTTACCTATTTTTTCTTTTAATAACATATAATTTTATTAAATCAGTCATTCTTAAAGTTTAAAGGAGATTCAAAAATGGGTATTTATAAGCCTGAGGCTTGAATATAGGGTAGGTAGGGAAAGTATAGTAAAATAAATACTTTCAAAATTACTAGACAAAACATTACTTTGTCCAATAAATAGTGTTGGGGGGGAATTTAAGGGGGGCGAAGCCCCCCAATGCCTAAGAATGGGTATTTATAAGCCGAAGGCTTGTTCTTAGGGTGGGTGGGAAAAACATAATAAAATAAATAATTTCAGAATTATTAGACAAAACATAAAAAATATACTTTAAAATTTAAAATTATGGAAAACTTCCTTAAACTAAAAAATGATTTACTTTCAAGACCTTATCTATCAAGTTATGACATGGAACATTTAAACAAGTTTATACAACTACTAAATAAGGCTCTAGTAGACCATAATTACCAACTTGATTTTTATGATTACTTTATTCTTGGCGTTAGATATTATTTTAGAAAGGATTGGACAACATCTCTTATTTATGCAGAAAAAACCATTGAATTAAATCCAAATTATCCAAGAGCTTACAATTTAAAAGCACTTATTTTAAGAGAACTTAAAAGATATAATCAGGCACTTGAATTTGTAGAGAAAGCTATTGAATTAAATTCAAATTTATCGTTTTTATGGGATAATAAAGCAAATATTTTAGCAGATTTAGGCTTTTATAAAGAAGCACTTGAATGCGAAGATAAAGCTCTTGAACTTGAAAATGATAATATATTTGCTTTAACTAATAAAGCAAGCATTTTAAGAAAAATGGCAAAGTTTGAAGAAGCCTTGGAATTACTAGAAAAAGCTTTATCTATTAAACCAAAACGAATTTCAGCTTTACACGAAAAAGCAATCTGTCTCATTGATTTAAAAAGATATCAGGAAGCAATAAAAACCTTAGATGAAATTTTGGAAATAGAACCTAAGGATTACGCAGCTTATTATAATAAAGCTTGTGCTTATAGTTTATTAAATGATAAATTAAATGCTATAAACAATCTAAAAAAAGCAATTGAATTAAATCCTGATTATAAATTTTTAGCTATGGATGATAAAGATCTTGACAATATAAAGAATGAAGAGGAATTTAAAAACCTAATCAAGTGATAAGAATAATATGTCCTGGTAAAACAGAACCGAAAGAATTAGAAATTTTACAAAATTATTATTTGATGCTAATTAGAAAATGGACAAAAATTGAAATGATTGAAATAAAAGCAAAAAGTTATAAGGATGAATGTGAAAAAATTTTAAAATCTATCAAATATAAGCCAATTTTGTTAGATGTTGAGGGAGAATTACTTTCGACCGAAGAATTTACAAAATTTTTATTAAATAATGTTAATTTTGGTATTGATTTTATTATTGGAGGTCCTTTTGGTGTTTGCGAAGAAATAAAAAAATTTAAAAAGATAAGCTTGTCAAAAATGACTTTTAACCATAACTTAATTAGAATTATGTTTCTTGAGCAAATTTATAGAGCATTTAATCCAAAATTCAATAAATAGATTTTAAACTGCTTTGTTCAATATATTCAAGCCTTCGGCTTATAACTTCGCCCCCTTAAAACCCCCTATAAAATCAATAATTTCAAGATAATTTTTATAAATTATTGATTATCAACTACTTAACACTATTTATTGGACAAAGCAATTTTAAACTGCTCTGTTCAATTACTTTTAAAATCAGTAGTTTTGCTTAGTAAATAAATTCTAACTCCAAACAAATCATTATTCTCTGAAAAATAATCAAAACTTCCCAAATTCCTAATTCTTTTAAGATAGTAAATCTTAAAATTTTTGAATTTAAAACCAAAATAGCCATCAAAATCCTTATTAAAGATTTCGTAATTTAAATTTAAGAATAAAATAGATTTTTCAAATTCATAAGAAAGGTTCAAATATAACACTTTTAAACTGTCTTTTTGACTTAATCTATATTTAAAATCAAAAGATAAAAGTTTAATTGTTTGGTTGAAATTTAAAAAAATTTCTTCCCTTCTAAAAAATAAATCATTATTTGAAACATTAGTTGTCCACAATTCACTAATTCCAAATCCAAATCCTTTATATAAAATTCTTGAGCTTAAAATTAGCCATTTTGGATAAATTAATTGTGTTATTGAATTTGCTTTTAAATAAAAGGATAACAAAAGTTTTTCTTTTAAAGTAAAATCAACTTGATACTTGTAATTGAAATTATAAATATAATCGTTTATTGGTATAAATTTATTAATTTCAAAATTAGCACCTATTGGTTTTAGTCCCAAACCCAAACCAAACAAAAATAACTTTAATGGATTTTCAGAAGGTATTTCTTTCAAATTTAATGTGTCTGCACTATTTGGATTATAAAATGTCTCAAAACCAAATATATTCAAAAGCCATATTGAAAAGAATGGATAAAATTTTTTCAGGTTATCACTAATTCCAAAATATATTTCACCTTTAAACAAAAAATAATAAAAATTAAAAATAATCCAATACTCATAATCCACATATCTTTTATTAAATGTCCATCCAATACCAAAATTCTTATATTTTACTCCAAAAATATCATATCTTTTGATGTCATAAGGTCTATAATTAATCGTATTTTCACAAAAGTGTTCTACAAAAATGTTTATATTCTTAATTTTATAGTTATAATAAAACCTTGAAGATAATTGAGTTGGTGAAACAGATTTTACATCATTCCTAAAAAAATAAATTCTTCCTTTATAAATAACTTCAAAGTTTTTAATGTTATAATAATTTTCAGAGAAAATTAAAAGCTTATAATTATAAGCTGGTGCTAAAAGAAAATAAAGGGACAAATCTGATAAAAACAAGCTTTAAAATTTTAAACTTACTGATAAGGAGGGGTGCGCCGAATTGGTAAGGCAGTGGATTTGAAATCCACCGGGGCATTGCGCCCCTTAGGGGTTCGAGTCCCCTCCCCTCCGCTCTTAGGAGAGGTGGCCGAGCGGTCGAAGGCGGGGGCTTGCTAAGCCTTTTCCCAGCTAAAAGCTGGGACGAGGGTTCAAATCCCTCCCTCTCCGCTTAATAATTAAATTTTAAAAATTTATAAACCTTTTCAATTGTTTCAATACCTCTTGATATTAAAACATAATCAATTGTTAAACTTTTAGCTATTTTAACTGCATCAATAATATCAAAATGTTCTCTTATTGCATTCATATTCAAGTCATCAGTTATGATTTTCCCTTTATAAGAAAGTAAGTCTCTCAAAAGTTCTATTATAAAAAATCTTGAGAGTGTTATTGGTTTTTCTTTATCAATAGACGGAACAAAAACATGAGCAGTCATAATGTAATCAATGCCCATTTTTATAAAAAACATAAATGGTAGTAAGTCTTTTTTTAAATCTTTAAGACCACCGATAAATATACTCTTTTTATAGTGAGGATCACCAATAGCTCTACCTTGACCTACGAAATGTTTAATACAATTTTTTATACCAGCATCGCTATGAGCCTTAATAAATAAACTTGAATAAAAGATAACTTTATATGGATCTTCTGAAAATGCTCTTTTTTTCTTTCCAATCACTGGATTTATAGGATCATATAAATCAATAACAGGAGCAAAATTCAAATTTATGTAATGTTCTTTTAGTTTTAAAGCCATATTATAAATGATTGAATAAAAGTCATAAGGATTCAAATTTGACAAATCTTTTGGACTTGGAATATCTTTCACAATCCAACTTGCATAGCCACCTTCATTATCAGTTGCAATAATTCCTTTATAGTTACTTTCCCTTATAATCTCATAAACTTTTGGTTCATTAGCTATCCAAGAACCAATAAAAATTCCAGGAATTTCCATTTTGATTAGATATTTTAATTCGCTAATATTTTCAAAACCTGCTATTAGCATTAAATTTCTGTTAGAATTTCTGGTTTGTTTTTTCTTATTACAACTGTATGTTCAAAGTGTGCAGAAGGAGAACCATCCGCTGTTTTAATAGTAATTCTATCTTTATCATCAATTGTCTTATGACTTCTTAATGTTATCATAGGTTCAATTGCCAAAACCATTCCTTCTTTTAAAATAATTTCATCATCAGGTGGATTGTAATAGTTATGAACATTTGGTTCTTCATGAATATCATATCCTACTCCATGTCCAACCAAATTTCTTGGAATACCAAATCCATATGGTTTAACTGTGTTTTCTATTGCTTTTGAAATATCTGATAATTTATTTCCTTCAACTGCTTTCTCAATTCCTTTATATAATGCTAATTTTGTTATTTCAACGAGTTTTATTACTTTAAAAGGAACATTTCCAATAATATATGTCCAAGCACCATCAGCAAAATATCCATCATACTTAACACCTATATCAATTTTTACAAGTCCATTCTTTGGCAACTTTTTACCTTTTCTTGGAATTCCATGAACAATTTCATCATCAATAGAAACACAAATATAATTTGGAAATCCTTTATAATTTTTAAATGCTAATTCACCCCCCTTTTTTCTAACAAATTCAATAGCAAATAATTCAATTTCAGAGCTATCTAAATCTGGTTTTAAAATTTTTTCAACTTCTTTTAAAAATTCTGCTATTATTTTTCCTGCTACCCTAATTTTGCTAATTTCTTCTTCTGTTTTTATTGTTATCACTCTTCTAAAATTTCCCTTTCTTTATTTGACAAAATTTTATCTACTTCTGATATGTACTTATCAGTTAATTCTTGTATTTTCTTTTCAGCGGACTTTCTATCATCCTCGGATATTTTTTTCTCTTTTTCCAAATTCTTAATTTTTTCCATTCCATCTCTTCTTACATTTCTTATGGCAACTCTACTATCTTCTGCTAATTTTTGAACAAGTTTAATAAGTTCTTTCCTTCTTTCTTCAGAAAGAGGAGGTATTGGAATTTTTATAACACCTTTTTCAACTTGTGGGTTTAAACCAAGTCCTGAAGATTTAATAGCTTTTTCAATATCACTAATTGCATTTTGATCCCATGGTTGAACAATTAAAAGTCTTGGATCTGGTGCCAAAATTGACGCTATTTGGTTTATCGGTATCCTACTACCATAATAATCTACTCTTATTGACTCAAGAATAGCAGGTGTAGCTCTACCCGTTCTTATTTTTGTAATTTCTGATTTAAAAGTCTCCACAGTTTTCTTCATTTTTTCTTCAACTTCTTTATAAATATCATTTAACATAGTGTCAAAATTTTAAAGTTGAAATTTATTTACCTTTGCCTTGTCCAATAATTCTAAAAGTATTCATTTTATTATGTTTTTCCCACCCACCCTATATTCAAGCCTTCAGCTTTAAAACTTTGCCCCCCATTAAATCAGTACTTTCAAAGCATTTACCTTAGTTATTGATTATCAAGAACTTAATTACTAAACAAGGTAATTTAATGTTGATTTTTATAGCATATATAATAATTTTTATAATTTAAAGGATAAATTTTTGAACATTCTAAATTACAATCTTTTTTTGAAAAAATAATACTATCAACATTTAAATCAAAACTAAATTTTAAATACCTTTGCGAAAGTGCTATTAAAACCCAATCATTTATCAAATTTTTTGGACAAACACCTACGACTTTCTGAGTTAATGGCTTGAAGCTTCTAAAATCAATATGAAATTCTTGATATTTTGTAATTCTTCCATAATTTTTAATTGAAATTAAAACACATATAACTAAAATAATAATGGAAAGAGTTTTTATTAAGATAAATCTAAAAATTTTTTCAATTTCATAAAATGTATCTCTGAAAATTAGAGAAATCGTTATAGAAAAAAAAGGTAATGAAGGATAAATGTACCAATCCATTTGTTTTGGACTTATTGTAAGTGGTAAAACTGCAAATATAGAAAGAATAAGGAATTTTTTTGTTAAACTATCAAAATGAATTTTTAAATGTTTTGAAATAGAAATTATAAGAAGAAATAGAAAAGGAACAATAATTTCCTTAATTGTTTTTAGAATTGGATCATATCTACTTCCTACTATTTCACGGTGTCCAAGAATACTACTTAAAACTTGATTTTTAAAATAGACTTTAAGATAATTAAAGATATTTTCATTAAATATTAAAACGAAAAATCCAATTAAAAGAAGAAAAACAATGATAAACACATTCCTAAGAGAAATCTTTTTGAAATGAAAGAATGGAAAAATGATAATAAACAAGCAAACAAGACCTTTTGTAAAAAGTGAAAAAAATAAAAAAAATCCTGAAACTATCGAAAATAAAGGATTTTTGTAAATTGAAAGCAAAAGAAAAATAAAAGATAATAATAGAAAAAGAACAAGTGTATTTTCAAGCATATTATTTAAAATAATCCAAGATGTTAATGGAATTGAAATAAGAACAAATGAAGTAGAAAAAAGAGGTAATTTTAAACTTTCAAATTTGTTAATTATACTAACAATAATAGAACAACAAATAAGACTTAAAAATCCTACTATTACGGAATATAGCTTTTCAGTCCAAAAGTGATCTTTAAAAATTTTAAAAAACAAACTTTCTAAAATAAATTGAAGAGGTGGATGTTCATAAAATTCATTATAAATTGTGAGTGTATAAAGTGGTTTGAAATAAGAACCATAACCTTCCGCTAAATTTCTTGATATACTTGCATAAGTCATTCCATCTACAAAAACACCAAGTGTAAATAACTTCGTAATAATTAGAATAAAAAATAGTAAAAGAAATGGATAAATCAAGGAATTTTTACAAAGTTTTTAAATTTTTTAAGCTCATCATACAAAAGATTTTGATAATAATCTAACTTTTCTTCCGTTTTTGCCTCAAATCTTAAAACTAAAACTGGTTGAGTATTTGAAGCTCTAATTAATATAAAACCATCATCAAACTCAACCCTTGCCCCATCAATATCTATTACATTATAATTTTTTTCTTTAAAAATTTTTACCATTTCATTTACAATTTCAAACTTTTTACTTTCAGGTTCAACTTCTACTCTAATTTCTGGCGTTGAATAATAAAATGGAATTTCTTCAAAATTTTCATAGAAACTTTTATTTGATATTTCAATTTCATTTAAAAATCTAAGAGAACTATAAATAGCATCATCATATCCAAAGAAATCGTCTTTAATAAATATATGACCACTCATTTCACCAGCAAGAGGACTATTCAATTCTTTAATTTTAGCCTTCATAAGTGAATGTCCAGTTTTATATAAAATTACTTCACCTCCCAACATTTTAATATATTCAACAACACCTTTTGAACACTTAACATCAAGAACAATTTTAGGATTTTTATATTTTTTTATAATTCCTTTTGAAATAATAGCAGTTATTTTATCACCAAAAACAAGATTTCCTTTCTCATCAATAACACCAATTCTATCACCATCCCCATCATAACCAAAAGCTCCATCGTAATTATTATTTTTTACTTCTTCAATTGCCCACTTCATATAATTTACAACTGTTGGATCAGGTAGATGATTAGGGAAAGAACCATCAGGTTCGATAAAAATTCCTTTGAATTTTATATTTAAGGCTTCAAAAATATCTTTTATTATTGGTCCTACAACACCATTACCTGTATCAACTACGATATTGAAATTTCTTTGAAATTTGAACTTCTTTCTTATAAAATCTATATATATTTGAATTATATCTAATTTTTGATAATTACCTCTAATTTTTGACTTTACTACATTGCTTTTCATAATTTCTTTTAGTTTTTGAATTTGGTCTCCATAAATTGTTTCTTTTCCAATAGCAATTTTAAAGCCATTATATTCTTTTGGGTTATGACTTGCTGTCACTTGTATTCCACCTATTACATCTAAATTAAACAATGAGAAGTACATAAGAGGTGTTGGAACTGTTCCAATATCTATTATATTTAATCCACTATCTCTTAGGCCATCAATTAAAAATTTTTTATATTTCTCAGTAGTTAGTCTAACATCACCCCCAACACTTACACTTCCATTTCCCCCAACATATAAACCATAAGCAAGTCCAAGCTTATAAGCAAATTCTTCATCTATGTCAATTTCAGCAATTCCTCTTATATCATACATTCTAAAAACTTCTTCATTCCATCTCATAGACTGAAAATTTTAAAGTTATTCTTAAATACTTTATTGCGTTGTCCAATAATTCTAAAATTATTTATTTTATTATGTTTTTCCCACCCACCCTAAGAATAAGCCTTCGGCTTATAAATACCCATTTTTCGGCATCGGGGGGCTTCGCCTCCCATTAAAACCCCCTAAAATAAATAATTTTAAAATACTTTTTATAAATTATTGATAATCAGCAACTTAACACTATTTATTGGACAAACCAATAAAACAATGCCTTGTACAATAATTAAGTATTTATTTTAATATATCTTTCCCAACCACCCTAAGAATAAGCTTTCGGCTTATAAATACCCATTTTTCGGCATCTGGGGGCTTTGCCCCCCATTAAAACCCCCATAAAATAAGTAATTTTAAAACACCTTAAACTAAGCCTTCGGCTTAAAACTTCGCCCCCTACTACTTAACACTATTTATTTGACAAAACAATACTTTTTTAAAATACCCGTTTTTAGGTATTGGGGGACTTCAACTTTAAAATACTTATTTTGAAGCAAAAGCAACTTCAAGAAGTGCTTTTATTTGCCCCAAAACTGAATTATCACTTTTTACTATTTCAACAACGATAGCGGTTATATTATCTTCACCACCTCTATCGTTTGCTAATTTTACTAAAATTTCGATAGCTTCTTTTGGTTTATATTTTTTTATTATTTCTTTTAATTCATCCTTTGAAAAATAAATGTATAATCCATCAGAACATAACAAGAACTTATCACCATTCATTACACTTCCTATATATAATTTTGGCCTAATAATTGGTTTATGACCAAGAGCTTTTGTAAGAACATGCTTCGAAGGATGAACTTCTGCCTCTTTTGGAGATAATGCTTTCTTCTTTACAAGTATTTGAGCTTGTGTATCATCCTCAGTTAATTGAACAAAAAATTTATTTAACCTTAATAAATAAACCCTTGTATCACCAACATGAACAATATAAAACTTTGATTTATACAAAAATAAAGCGGTAAATGTTGTCATTGCTCCATAATATTCATCAGAATTACTTATTTCGTAAGCTCTTTTACTTGCTTCTTTAAATGCAGATTCAAGTATTAATTTTGGATCATCATAATAACCAATTAAATTTTTTAATTTTTCAATAAATGTTTGAGTTGCTTCATAGCTTGCTTTATCACCGGACATTCTCCCACCAAGTCCATCTGCAACAATAAACAATCCAATTGAAGGATCCATGGCAAAGAAATCTTCATTCTTAGGTCTTCTTTTACCCAGGTCAGTTATTCCATAAGCTCTACCCCTCATAAAACCCAATCAGAAATAGCTTTATTTAGAATCTGCTCATATCTTGATAGTAAAGCAATTATTATTCCAAGAGAGCTTTTTTCTCTATTTGTTATTATGTGTAAATAAAAATTACTGTTGTTTATAGGTTGGGTAATTATTAAATAATTATTGCTTATTGATAATATGAATTTTGGTTTATCAGAAGTATTTAAAGAACTAACGATTCTCTCTTGGAATTTTAAGGACTCAACACTATAAGCAGCACTTATTTGAACATCTATATCTGGAACTTTTCTTTCCTCAACAACTGTAAGCCCTTCTTCTCCTTCTACAATAGCACCAGCAACATAACCTGGAAGTTCCTGGGAAAGATTTTTCAGTATTTGTTGTATCTTTTCCATATTACTTTCCTCCTTTTATAATTTCTCTTAAATTACTTGTCGTTTTTGAAAACCTAACTTTTATAAGGGATAAAGATGTATTAGAGATTTCTATAACGAAGAAGTAATCATCTTCCTTCTTTATATAGATAATTTTATTATTTTCAAGTTCAATTGAACACTCACTAAAACCTTTAATTCTTGAAATTTCAGAAATAAGAGAACTAAAATCTTCTCCTCTTAAATATAAAATATTACCTTCAATATCGTATATACCAAAACTTTTCAAATTTTTATCAAAGCTAAATAATGAAGATATTTCCTTATCAAGTTTTTGATAAATTTCATCAGGAATTTTTTTAATTTGGCTAATTATACTAAATTCCTCAACTTCAATTTCTGATACCTCTTCGTCAGTTTTAGCAAACAATTCAAGCATCAGATTATTAAATGATTTTCTAATAGTTATTTTTGGAGGTTTTATATTTCTTTCTACACTAAAAGAACCACCCTTTAAATTAAGTATTTCTTTTAGGGCATCTATTCCTTCAAGATTAATAAATTGAGCATGAACAATCTCACCATCTTGAAAATATATTTTACCACTTCCTATTGCAGATGTAACATTTACAATAGCTAATGCTCTTTCCATATGTAGTATATTCAGAAAATCTATAAGTCCAAGTTCCTTAACAACACCCTTAAATCCGCCAGTTTCTATCTTTTTAAGAACTTCTAAGAGATATTCAACATCAAATGGTTTTTCAAGATATTCAAGAGCACCTCTTTCATAACTAATTCTTTCAATCTCTTCTGAACCCCTTGCAGTCATAATAATAATTTTTATATCTGGATTTTTTTTCTTTGCTTCATTTATAAGCTCTAATCCTGATAGTTCATCCATCTTAACATCTGCTATTAGTATATCACTAGGTTCTGCAGATAGTAATTCTAAGGCTTTTTTAGGACTTGTTTCATAAACAACATCATATCCGTTTTTCTTTAAAAATCTTGAAAGACCTAAAACAATATCTTCTTCATCATCTACTATCATTATTCTTCTCATTCTTCAGCCTCCCTTTGAAATACAAAGTAAATACAGTCCCACTATTTACCTCACTTTCCACCTCTATCATACCTCCATTATCTTTAACAAGTTTATGAACAACAAATAAACCAAGACCAGTTCCACCCTTTTTTGTTGTCCAAAATGGATAAAAAATCTCTTTTAATTTATCAGAAGGAATACCTATTCCATTATCAATAACTTTAATATAAGCAAATTGTCCTAAATCATTTGATACGATTCCTGATAATCCAACCTCTAACTTTATATAACCACCTTCATCTACCGCATCTATTGAATTGAGAATTAAATTTAAAAGTATTTGTTGTAAATCTTTTGGATCTACAAAAATTTCAATATTCTGATTAATCTCTTTATAAAATTTAATTTTCTTACTTAAAATTTTACCATATAGAATTCCTTCTACTTCTTCTATAACTTCAATTGGATTTATGTAAATTGGTTTTGACTTAGAAGGTTTTGTATATATTAAAAGTTTTGATATCAATTCATTTACTCTATCAATCTGCCTTGATATTCTTAAAGCAATTTCTTTTTTGTCATTACTTAGATCATTAGCTAAGGTTTGAGCTAGGACCTTTATGCTTGTAAGAGGATTTTTAATCTCATGAGCAAGAGAGGCGGCAATCAAACCAACCGAACTTAATCTATCAACTAAGGACATTAAGTCATGCATTCGCTTAATTTGTGTAATATCTCTAAATAATATAATTTTTCCACTAATTTTCCTTTCAAAATCCTTTTGAACAACTTCAAAAACTTTATCTTTTATATTTAATTCAAATGCTTTATCTTGTTTTTTAAAAACATTTTTTATAATTTCGTTTTGATAATCTTCAAAATTCTTAGCATAACTATTAGAGTAAATTAAAAAGCCTTCCTTTGAAACCAAGATAATGCCGTAATCAATTGTGTTTATTATATCTTCTGTAATACTTGAAATTTTTTGAGGTCTTATTGAGACAAAAATCCCTCTTTCAATTGGAAAAACCTTAAGATAAGCAACTTCTTGTTTTTCTTTTGTTATAACAGGTATTCTTATATTTAAAGGTGTAAGTGTCTTTTTAACATTTTCAATAAGCTTTAACACTGCATCTCTATAAGATTCAGGGAAAATTGAAAAGAAATTATTAATATCTCCAAAATAGTCTTTAAATTTCCTGTTTGAGATTTTAATGTTATAGTTATTATCAAGTTCTAACAAAATATCAGAACTTAAATCAATTAAACTTCCGATTGATGTAATGCTCATACAGGTGCTTTACTTGTTAATTTCTTAATAACAAGTTTAACGATAGCATCAAGCGTTTCAAATACACCTTTCTCTTGACTTGCAACTGCTAAGAAATAAGGAGCATTAAGATGGTTCAAGTCCGCTTGAAGTGTTTCAACATCAAGAGCATTGGGTACATCTCTTTTATTATATTGTAAAACAATAGGAATTGTTCCAATAGGTGTTCCCTGCTCTTCAAGTGTTTCTGAAAGTTCTTGCATAATCTGTATATTTGCTTCTCTTCTTTCTGGTGAAGAATCTGCTACAAAAACAATACCATCAGCACCTTTTAAAACAAGCTTTCTTGAAGCTCTATAAAATACTTGACCAGGAACAGTATAAATATGAAATTTTACTTTAAATCCCCCAGCAAGTGTAATTTCAACAGGAAGAAAATCAAAATATAATGTTCTTTCACCTTTTGTATCAACAGTTACAAGTTCCCCCCTAAACTTTGGATTTAGTTTAGCATAAATAACCTTTAAATTTGTAGTTTTACCAGATAAAGCAGGACCATAATAAACAATTTTTACATTAATTTCTTTTTTCTTAGTATCTATGAACATAATTTTTCCTCCTCATTCTTCTAATAAATCCTTAAATGATAATCCTTCTATAATAGATGTATCACCTCCAAGCAAATCACTTACATCAACAGTAGGTTGAGATTTTTCTATTTCAGCTAAAACAGAGCTTATAAGTTTAGCAGTTTTTCTAACTTCAACAAGTAAAAGTCCAAGTGGAGCATCAGAACTTATTGAGAGTGACAATAAATGGTCCTTTGATATTTTTGAAAGAAGAATCATTTTATCAATTCCTTTTACATATATTTCAGATAACTTACCACCCTTAACCTCTGACAAAACACTATCTCCAAGACCTAAAAGTGCTGCTGACATAGCTCCAAAATTCTCTTCACTTATATCACCCTCAAGAACTGAGGATATAACGATTCCCTCAGTATTTACAACAGCAGCTGCCCTTATTTGAGGAACTTTTCTTATAAGTTGATTTAAAAGTTCTTCTATCTTTTCCATCATTTACCTCCTTCATAAAAAATTCCTAAGATTGAACCACTATGACTCCCTCCATAAAGATTTTCGCTATATACGATCTCTTCAATGGTTTCAATAACGAAAAATGGGGATTTCAAATTATCCCAAATAATTTTTTTCTCTTTTACATAATCGTTTATTCCAAGAAGGATTTTCCTTATTGTATTCTCAAAAATAATACCTCCTGAAATTGATTTTAAACTATTTAAAATTCTTCCGGACATTTTATCAACCCCTTCAAATATCTCTTCTTTACTAAATTCCATAAGCCATAATGTTGAATTTTCATTTATAAATGAATTAACTCTTATGCCTTTTTCTGTAATGGCAAGTGGAACAATTGACCTAAATAAACCAGGTCTTGATTTATCAGCAATAGCAAATTGAAAAGAAGATAAAAGTTTTTGGGCTTTAACAGGATCTCTTATTTGTCCATCATCAATTCCTCTCTTTGATAAAACATTAATTAATGAATAAAAAGCAGGTCCATCATCTAAGCTTAATATCATATCACCTTTCACAGATGTCACAACAAATGGTCTTAAAGGATGAAAACCATAGCTCTGAGATACAAAAAAATTCTCATTAGTCTGAATTCTTATTATAATAGCATGATCAGTCCAAGCTTTATCATCTATAATAAATGTTTGATATTCAACACTATTCAACTTTCCAATAACACCCCCAACTATACAATCAAAATTATCCTTTATTTCCTCTATTACAATAATTGAATTTTGACCTGCCAATGGTATTGAACCAGGGATAATAAATAATAATATATCCTTTTTATAAACTTTTGGATTATTTAGAATTTCAGAAAAAGTATCCTTAAGTGCTTTCTTAGAACTTAAAGAAAATCCCTTTGCCAAGTAATAATCAATTTTAAATTCATCACTAAATAAGCCAACAGCAACACCCTTTTCAGACCAACACTCGTATGTTGTAATATCATCACAAAGTAAAGAAAAAAGAGTTATATTAGGAAGAACTTGTTTTATTCCTTCAATAACTTTTTTATATTCATAATTCCTTGTAATAATTGATATTGCAAATGAAACATCTTTTCTACTTAGCGCTTCAAGAGCATCTTTCACTGCTTCTACACCTGCAATAAATGGCTTATCATTAGATGAAAAACCAACTGAAAATGTCTTACAACTACCTGGTAAAACCTTAACTTCACTTATTCTAATCATAATTAGTGCCAAAATTATAAAGCATAAGAATTAAAAAGTAGAGTTTTGGCATGTTCAATGCTCTCTTCCGAAACTATACCTGATAGCATTCTTGCAATCTCTATAATTCTTTCATTATCTTTTATTTCCTTGATATCCGTTATACTATCTTTTTTTGTTATTAAAAAGTGCTTATGAGCAAAACTTGCAATTTGGGGAAGATGTGTAATTACAATAATTTGATAGAATTTTGATAATTCTTTAATTTTTTGGCCAACTTTTAAGGCAATCTGACCACCAATACCCGTGTCAATCTCATCAAATATAAGTGTTGAAGGACTTTCCTTACCAGCAATAATAAGTTTTAGAGCAAGTGCTAATCTTGAAAGTTCTCCACCTGATGCCACTTTTTTTAAAGGTTTTACTGGAAATTCTTTATTTGAAGAAAATAAAAATTCAATTTTATCTTTTCCATTATATCCAATAGGAATTTCTTCAAAATTTACTACAAATTCTGAATCAGGCATACCAAGTTCTTTAAGGTATTTAATCATTTCACTTCTAAATTTTTTGCTTGCTGTTTTTCTTCTTTTGCTAATTTCATCCGCTAATTTATTTAAATAAATTTCAGTCTCAGAGAGCTGTTTTTTTAAATTCTCAATTTCAGATGGCAAATTTTCCATTCTTTTTATTTTATCTTTAAGTTCTTCTTTGTAGTTTATTAATTCTTCAATACTTTTGCCATATTTCTTCTTCAATTTATTTAAAAAGAACAATCTTTCTTGAATAACATTTATATTTTCATAATCCTCAAATTCAAAATTTCTTAAAATCCCCCTTAAATCTTTAATTTCATATATAACATTTTCAATTTTGTTTGAAATCTCTTTAAATTCATCAATTTCATTTAAGTTTTGAGATTTTCTTAGAATTAAAGATAATTTTGAAAGAACACTGTCTTCACTTGAAAAAATTAATTCATCAATTAGCATCCTAATCTCTTTGATCTGCTCAATTTTTTTAAGGTATTCAAGCCTTTTAAGAAGTTCTTCTTCTTCTCCAATCCTCAAATTAGCATTTTCAATTTCACTTAATTGATATTTTAAAAATTCAAGTTCTTGATTATATCTTTCTTGTTTTTCTTGAAATTCTAAATATGAATTTTTAATTTCAATCCAATGTCTATATAGTCTTCTATATTCCTCTAACAAATCTTCATTATTAGCATACTTGTCAATAATTTTGGTTTGATAATCGCTTTCAAAAACTCTTGACTTTGCATATCTATCAATAATTTCCATTTGATAGCTCTCATCAAATAACTTATAAGTTTCATATTGTCCATGAATCTCAATTAAATTCCTTAAAATTTCATTTATTGTTTTTGAAAGAACAAGATTATCATTAGCATATATTCTACTTTTCTTTTTATCGCCTTCTATAATTCTTCGCAAATTAAGAATATTATTTTCAAACTCAATACCATAATTTTCAAAAATTTTTACATATTCATCAGGAATTAAAATTTCAAGCTCAATTATTGATCTTTGATCATAAAAAATTTCCCAATCAATTCTATCACCAAGAGCTAAACTTAAAGCTTTTAATAGTAATGATTTACCAGCACCTGTTTCACCAGTCAAAACATTAAATCCGTTACTAAATTCTAAATAAGCTTCTTTTAAAAGTAAAAAATTTTTAACTCTCAAACTTAATAACATTATTTGAAATTTTAAAGGATAAGTAGTAATGAAACTGCCTTTATTCAAGCCTTCGGCTTATAAAGCTTGGACAAATTTTTAATAAATTTGGATTTAAATGGGAACGAAAATTGGCAAATGATTTTAAAGCCTTAATATCAAATTAATTCCAAAATTCTTAATTGTCCTTAAATTATTATATCCAAAAATTCCAAAAACAACAATTCTATAATTTTTAAAGTTAAAAATATGATTTATTGATGAGGTTAAATCTATACCAGTTCTAATATAATCAGAATAATCAGAAAACCTATATTCAAAGCTAAGATTTAAAAAACTTTTATATTCAAAATATAAAAATAATGTTTTACTTCCATAAAATCCAAAACCAAAATCAATTTTTGAAAAGAAAAACCCAAAGCTATTTCTTAGGTAATTAAAACTTTCGTTTTGATAAACATATTTGTTTTTTATCGTAAAAACTTTAATTTTCAAATTATTATTTAGCTCCTCGTAATTTAATTGCTTATTATAATTGAAATTAAAATTCTCAGAAGAAATTCCAAAAAACAAATTTTCTTTACTTCTTGAAACTGAGATATTAAAATTTTTATAATTAAATAATAAATTTCCAACTATTTGAGAATTTGTCCCTTTAAGATAAACTGGAAAATTTTGCTTAATATAACTTCCATAACTATCTCTATAATAAGTATTACTTTTAGCATCATAAGAATAATCACCAAGTCCTTCACCTACATAAATGAATTTTTCAATATAAATAACATCAGATTCCAAAATATAATTTATATCAAAGTTTAAATTTGAAGAACTTTTAAAAGCTCTAAATTGATAATTTTGTTTATGGACATTATAAAGCATTATAAAATTTATTAAGTTAGCATTAATACCGAAACCAACTTCATTTTCAATATCTCTTCTAATTCTTAAATTATAAATTGGGTAAAATAATGTTTTTGTTTTAAAACTAATTCTATTAAATGAGCTATCTATGAAAAAGTAATTATACTCAAACTCAAAAATATCCTTATTTAAATTGAAATTAAATTTCCTTCTGTTTGATATACCTTCAAACGAAAACACTTTATGATTAACTTTAAAACCAAAAAGACTATCAAGAACATAAGGCTCAAAAATTAAAAATTTCAAATATAAATAATTTCCGAAATTTTGAAACATTAAATTATTATCAATTTGAAAGTCAGAAATTAATTTTTTTCTTCTTTTAAGCCCAAATTCAAAATTTTTATAATTAAATTTAATTTTTCCTTCAAAATCAAAATCACCGTACTTGAACTTATAGTAGTTTTTATTGAATTCAAAAATCGTTATTTGATTATTTAAAAAACTAACATTTAATTCTCTTTCAATTGTAGGTGGTTCATAGTACTCCAAAGGTTCATAATTTCCTAATCCTCTACCTACAAAATAATAAAAATTTCCATTATAATTATAAGAACCTCCCAAAAATGGTGAAAATCTAACAACATAATCTCCATTACCTTCTCCAACATAAACGAAAATTGAATCTTTTTTAATATAACTTCCATTATTTGATTTGTAATAACTTGGATAATAACCTGCTGATTCAATATATTTAATTGTATCACTTTCATATCTTAGGATTTTTCTTCTTTGATATAAACTAAAATTTTTATAACCAAAAAATAAATGTTCTTTTTGACCATCAAGCTCAAAAAATTGATATTCAATTGTTAGTTTATCACCTTTTTTAATAATGACATTTGGTTTAAATGTAATTGTTCCACTTTGATAATTTATAATATAATCATCTTCATTCAATTTTTCATTATTTAAATAAACCTTAACAGAACCTGAAACAATGTTATAACTTTCAGAAAACCTGTATGGACCTCTATTATTTTCATCCAAATAAATTTCATTTCTTGTCCATTGTGCCTTTTCATAACCAAATGTTCCAAGTAAATTATCTTTTTGAATATCTATACCAAAAACTCTAAAATTTTTAAATAAAAATGTTCCAAATTTTGATGAAAAATTAGCTGAATTTACTAATAAATAACTTTCTTCAATCTCCTCAATACTAATTGTTCTATTTTGAACTTGTGATTTTATAACACCTGAAATTTTATAATTATTATAATTTCCGTTTATAATCGTTGAAATACCTTGACCCTGTTCCAAATTTTGGCTAATTGAGAACTTCCAAAAAACATTCCCACTAAATTCAAAATCATAATTTTCATAATTATATAAATAATTTCTATTTTGGCTATTGTAAAAAATCCTATCAAAATATACAACTGAATTTAGTTCTAATAGTTTTAAAAAAACTTTATTACTATCCTTTTGAATATAAACTGATGAATTTGTCCAAAAACTATTTAAAACAATACTATTTAACAATAAAAATGTATCTTTTATTAAATTTAGACTATCTTTTAAAATCTGAAGCAAGCAAAATAATTTAGCATAAAAATTTTAAAGCAATTTTATTATACTTTAAAATTTCAAACATGCAGGCGACAGGGAAGAGGGGTGAAATTCCCCCGCTGTCCCAGCAGCCGTGATGGGCATAAAAATTGCCCCTGAAAGCCACTGCCGAAAGGTGGGAAGGCTCAGGGGTTTTTAGCCCTAAGCCGGAAGACCTGCCTGCATGTTTCAAACCCTTCCTGCTGGGGTTCAGGAAGGGGGGAGGTTTTAGATTTGCTTGATACTATAATTGTTATTGATACTTTTAGATTTTTTTATAAAATTGATAGTTTAAATAAATTTTCAGATTTTAGAGAAGCTTTTAGAAAAAATAGTTCTATCATTTTTAGAGAACTTTCTAATAGAATCGTAATTTCAATAAGGGGAGTTGAAGATAAGCAAAATGAAATTTATTTAAACAATGTAAAATTAAATAATCCAGTTTGGGGTTTCTTTTACGCTAATGTTCTGCCTTTAAATTTAATAAGTTATTCAAGTGCTACTTTTAATGATTACAGATTAAATTTTGAAATTTCAAAAAATAGGGAAATTGGGGTTTTTATTGGTTCATATAATAAATTTTCTTTATATTACAAAAATGAATTTTTTGGATTTGAAAGAACATATAATGAAAATAATTATAGATATTGGGATAGTTTTAATAGAGAATATCAAAGAAAGAATAATTTTGAAGATAAAATTGGAGTATTTTTTAATTTCAAAAACTTAGATGTTATTTTTTATAATGGAAGCTTCGGTATGCCACTGAGGGGTTATGGTAATGAAGGAAATGACTTTGAAATTTATAGAGGTTTAATTTTTATTTATAAGAATTATTATTTTAACTATCAATTTTATCGTTATAATTATGAAAGTCCTTATGAAAGCTATATATTGAATTTATACTATCTTGAAGCGATTTTTTCAAACATGGAAAAGCTCTATAAAAGATTTATTTTTAAATTACCCTTAAAGCACTTTGGTTATTTTTCAATAATTTTAGACGAAAATAATTTTCAGTTTGATTATAAATTCTCAAAATTCTTTAAGTATAAGAATATACTCTCTGAAATATCGTTAAAAAGAAGAATCCCAAATTTTTCTGAATTATACTACAAATCAAATTATGCTATTGGTAATCAAAATTTAAATCCAGAAAACTTTTATACTTTACAAATAAACTATAAACCTTTTAGTGTTTTCATAACTTATATTCAAAATCCTATTTTATGGTTACCTGATGGAAATTATTGGAAAGCTAAAAACTTAAATTATTTATTATTATATGGTCTTGAAATAAATCATTATTATAGGTTTTTAGAATTTTCAATTTCATATATTAAGAATAAGCTTTCGGATAATATGATATTACCATATAGACCCAACTTAACAATCTCAATATCTATAAATTATAATTTCAGCTCATTCTTAAAAGATAAATTAGTTTTTATTTACTATTCAAAAAGGTCAAGTTATTATTATATATCAAGTTTTTATTTAGAACCAATTTTAATAATAGATTACTACAAATTTTTTGAATTCAAAAAATTCTTCATTTATATTCACTTTAAAAATCTTCTAAATAAATCTTATGAATTTATAAAAGGTTATCCTATGGAAAGTTTTTCTTTAAACATAAAAGGAGGTTTGAAATGGTAGCTTGGATAGATACAATATATTTATTCTCGCATGGAGATGGTCAATGGTATGGACAAAATAACTATCCTTATATTGTTTATAATTCTCCACCAACTTCCGCTAATCCTAATAATCCTTCACTTGATGTTCTATCCCTTGGAAAATATGGATTTATTATTTTTGGATTTAAAAATAAATTTACAATTTCTGAAATAAGAGTTTTTGAAAATGCTTTTATAACATCAACAAATCCTGACACACAAGTTTTCGCAGAGCCTGGAATTCTCTATTATTCAAAAAATGGAAAATTATTTTTTATTTACCCTTTTGATACAAATTCAAATAATATATACTATTGGAAGGGTCTTGCAGGAATAAAACCAACAAATTATGGAGAAAATCCTAATGATCCAGATGTTTGGATGGGTGATAAATTTCTATTTAATGATACTATAAGATTTATTTTAATAGCGGATTGGATAGAAAAGTGTAAAAGTCAATTATGTTCAGGTTTTGATTTAGATGCAAGTGCTTGCTTAAATTGTCAAAATGAAAATTATAATTATCAATTTCCTGAAATTATTTATGCAGTAGGAATTAATGGAGATACAAACAATTGGGAGAACAAATTAAAATTTGTAGATGGGAATTGTTTAAATATAGGTGAAAATGGTATTGTTATTTTTAGAAATTTAAATATAATTAACAAAAATGGTGTTGATTTTAAAATTAAAACGAATAAACCAGTAATAATATATGGAGGAAATGGAAAACTGAATTTTATAAATGCTTTTTATAGTAATTCAAGAGTAGATAGTATTGGAGAAATAGATTCATTAAAATCAAGGCAAATTTTAAGTCCATTTAGTGTTTCAGATACAGTTAATATAATTGCTATAAGAAGTAAAGAAAATGCTTGTATTGATGGAATTGAGATTTATAACACAAAATTAAATGAAGAAATAAAAAATGATGATATGGTGGAAATTTATAATTTAAGTGGAAAAAAAGTTTTTTATGGAAAATATATGAATTTTAAATTAAAAGGTGTTTTTATAATAAGGAAAGAGAAAGTGATCAAGAAGGAGGTAAGAAGATGATAAACCTTATACTGAGCTATGGAGCGTTTGTTATTGGTCAAAATACAAAACAAGTTTATGTTATATATCAAAATCAAATTGTTGATAGCTTTCCAACGGGAACAAGAGCTGTTCCAAATTATCTAATATCTTTTGGTGATACTTTTGCTATTGTGAATTCCGGTGGCTTTTCTGATGATGGTTCAATTGCATTTGTAAGAAATAAAAATATCATATATGAACTATTACTTGAAAGTTTTATGAATCCAATGGAAGCAGTTAAAGTAAATAATAAAATATATTTTACTGATTTTGGAGATGTTTATAATGATAAAATTTACATTGTTCAAAACTTCTTAATTGTTGATTCTATAAATGTTTATAAAAGACCAAGTTCAATAACTTATTGTTTTGGTTATATTTTTTCAGTTTCAACTGGAATAAATAGCGATTATAGTTATGATGATTCATCATTTGTTCATAAAATAAATCCAATAAATAATAGTGTTTTAAATTTAAAGCTTCGCCCAAATGCTAATGGTGTAAAATGTGATAATAATTATGTCTATGTAATGACAAGTGGAACTTATGATAATAATTTCAATCCTTTAAATAACTCTACAATTTACAAAATAGATCCTGTGACCTTTCAAATTATTGATTCTACAAGAAATTTAGAAAATGTTTCAAGTTTTGCTGTTGGTAATAATTATATTCTTGCTGGTGTTTGGAAATTTGATAGTGTAAAAGTTTATAAAATAGACAAAAATAATTTTAGTTTAATTGATAGTTTTAAACTAAATTATGGTGGTCTTGGAGGAATTGATTTTGATGGTCAATTCTTTAAATTCTCACTTGGTGGATTTACGAGTGGTCCAAATGTCATTTATGTTCTAAATGAAAGTGATAATACTTCATATTATTTTACTCATCATAATAATGATGTTGGGAGTGGATTTATTAAGGGATTTATAAGTTTATCTAATAATGAATTTGTTAAAAGTAAAATCAAAAATGATATTATTTATTTTTCAAAAGTTAAGGAAATTTATGTTTATGATATTTCAGGAAGAAAAATTCTTCATTTAAGAGATAATAAGTTAAATTTGAGAAATTTAAATCGTGGTATTTATATTATTAAAACTGATGATGGATATTTAAAAGTTTTAAAATGAAAATGCTTTGTCCAATAAATAGTGTTAAGTGATTGGTAATTAAAGGGGGAATTTAGGGGGCAAAGCCCCCCCAAGGCATAAAAATGGGGTATTTTCAATCCTTAGGCTTGATTCGTAGGGGTGGGTGGGCAAAACAAAATAAAAAATTAGTGCTTGGTTTCGTTGTCTAATAGTTCTAAAACTATTTATTTTATAATATTTTCTCACCAAAATTATTAACGCGATTTAATAAACAAATTAGAATTCATCTCCAATTAACTTGAACCAAATTAAAGACATCAGAAGCGAATTTATTTTTATCATAAAAGTTAGAAAATGGTAAACATCTAATTAATTTTTTATTTTTTGTCCTTTCAAAGTCATTTAAATCAAAATAAATTTCACAATTATCACTTATTTTAATATAAATATCTTCAATTGAGAGCAATTTAAAACCAAACATATGATTAAGCTTAAAAATATAATTTTTAACATTTTTCAAATCATCATAATCAATAACATTATCTCTTAACAAACTTTTAATTTCAACAATTCTTCTTTTACTATTTATTAAATAATAGAATATTAGAAACATTTTGCTAAATCTATTTGAATTTCTAACAAGTTTATTATTAGCATAAATTCTTTGTTTTTTTTCTTAAAATATAAACCTTCAATTTAAATTTTCTATTTTTTCTTATTAAATTAACAACATTTCTAAATTCTTTATACTTTTTAAGTCGCTTTATTGATTTGTTCAAAAGGATAGTATATAAATGTAAATTATAAATAAGTCCATATTTCCTTGCCTTGTCCAATAA
>Ga0197143_1000615_pt1 | contig 36830 bp, 33 predicted proteins | sample GBS70_MetaG_FD_148603 | JGI IMG/M metagenome (GOLD analysis project Ga0197143, IMG submission 148603) | Sediment microbial communities from Great Boiling Springs, Gerlach, Nevada, United States - GBS 70_MetaG | ecosystem: Environmental > Aquatic > Thermal springs > Hot (42-90C) > Sediment... | reverse complement strand
GTCCCGTTCCGTCACGTCGCCCTCCCGGATTCCTGCTTGCCGCTAGGAACGTGTCCCGGGAAAACCCCTCCAGGGGAGAGGGACCGGGGTCCCCAAAAATCGCGCAGCGATTTTTGGGGTGGTCTAGCGGCGGTCCCTTGACAAACCGCGCCAGGCGACCTAGCTACATAGTACAAGAGGGGTAACCTTTCCGGGGGAGGTGGGGCCCATGGCCGCCACGGTGACCCGCCGGGACTTCCTGAAGGCGGGAGCAGCCGGTGCCGCAGCGACCCTCTTCGGTTTCGACCTCAGGCCTGCACAGGCCCAAGTCCGCACCCTCAAGATCGACCGTACCACGGAGACCCGCAGTATCTGCCCCTACTGCTCCGTCAGCTGTGGGGTGATCATCCACACCCTGGGAGACCGGTCCCGGAACGTCACCGGCTCCACCGTGGTGCACGTGGAAGGGGACCCCGACAGCCCCATCAACCGGGGAGCCCTGTGCCCCAAGGGCGCGGCGTTGCGGCACAACATCAACAGCGAGAAACGCCTCACGAAGGTGCTGTACCGGGCGCCCGGGAGCGACCGCTGGGAGGAGAAGAGCTGGGAGTGGGCCCTGGATACCATCGCGCGGCGCTTCAAGGAGACCCGGGACCGGACTTTCCGGCTCCGGGACGCCCAGGGCAACCCCTGCAACTGCCTGACCTCCGTGGGAGTGCTGGGTTTCAGCGCCCACGACAACGAAGCCGGCTGGCTGGCCAACAAAGTCCTCCGGACTGCCTTCGGGATCGTGCCCTTCGAGACACAGGCGCGGATATGACACGACCCCACGGTGGCCAGTTTGGCCCCCACCTTCGGACGCGGCGCGATGACCAACAGCTGGACCGACATCGCCAACGCGGACGTCGTGTTGGCGATGGGCGGGAATCCCGCGGAGAACCACCCCGTGGGCTTCCGCTTCGTGATGGAGGCCAAGCGCAAGCGGGGCGCGAAGCTGGTGGCCGTGGACGTGCGCTTCCAGCGCACCGCGGCCGTAGCCGACCACTTCGTGCAGATCCGGCCCGGCACGGATATCGCTTTCCTGGCGGGCCTGATCCACTACGCGCTGCAGAACGGCCGCTACCACGAGGAGTACCTGCGGCTGTACACCAACGCCCCCTTCCTGGTGCGGGAGGACTTCTCCTTCGACGAGAAGGAGGGAGTCTTCTCTGGCTGGAAGGCTGACCGGAAGGAGTACGACCGCTCCAGCTGGGACTACGAACTCGACGAGCAGGGGTACGCCAAGGTAGACCCCACCCTCCGGCACCCCCGGACCGTCTTCCAGTGGATGAAGCGCTTCTACGCCCGGTACACCCCGGAGGTGGTGGCGAGCATCTGCGGCTGCTCCAAGGAAGACTTCCTGAAGGCCGCGGACATCATCACGCAGACGTACCGGCCGGACAAGGCCATGACCATCCTGTACGCCTTGGGGTGGACCCACCACAGCTACTCTGTGCAGCTCATCCACTGCGCGGCCATGCTGCAGCTGATCCTGGGGAACATCGGGGTGGCGGGCGGCGGAGTCAACGCCCTGCGGGGACACGCCAACGTCCAGGGCAACACGGACATGGCGGTTCAGACCCACAACCTGCCCGGCTACCTCGCGATGCCCAGGGCGCACTGGCGGACCCTGGAGGACTACCTGAAGGCCCGGACCCCCAAGCCCCTGCGCCCCAACTCCATGAACTTCTGGCAGAACACGGACCGGTTCCTGGTGAGCCAGCTCAAGGCCTTCTTCGGCCCCAAGGGGACCAAGGAGAACGGCTTCGGGTACGGCTGGCTCCCCAAGATCCCCATCCGTGCGGACGGGAAAGAGGAGCGCTGGACCTGGGTGTACATGAGCGACGCCATGTTCCGCGGCGAGATGCAGGGCCTGTTCGTGTTCGGCATGAACCCCGTAAACCACGGCCCCAACACGCGCAAGGTCATCCGGGGGCTGGCGAACCTGAAGTGGCTGGTGGTGGTGGAGAACTTCGAGACGGAAACCGCGAGCTTCTGGCGGCGCGACGTCCTGGAGCACGTGGGCATGCAGACCAAGGACGTGCAGACGGAGGTGTTCTTGCTGCCCGCGGCCAACTTCGCGGAGAAGGACGGGAGTTTTACCAACTCGGCTCGCTGGATCCAGTGGAAGTGGAAGGCCATCGACCCGCCCGGGGAGGCCAGGGACGACCGGGAGATTCTGGCACGGCTGTACCTGAAGGTGCGGGAGCTGTACCAGAAGGAGGGAGGGAAGTTCCCGGAGCCCATCCTGAACTTGTGGTGGTGGTACACCAAGCCGGAGCACCCGAGCGCCGAGGAGCTGTTGCGGGAGATCAACGGGTTCGCGTTGCAGGACGTGGTGGACGACAAGGGCAAGGTGGTGTTGAAGAAGGGGGAGCAGGTCAAGGCGTTCCTGCAGCTGCAGGCGGACGGCTCCACCTGCAGCGGGAACTGGTTGTACGTGGGTGTGTACACGGACCAGAACAACGCTGCCCGCCGAGACCCCGCGGACCCCACGGGCCTGGGCTTCCACCACAACTGGGGCTTCAACTGGCCTGCGAACCGGCGCATCCTGTACAACCGCGCCTCCGCGGATGCCCAGGGCCGGCCGTGGGACCCCCGGCGGCCCGTGCTGCGGTGGACGGGGGAGCGGTGGGTGGGGGACGTCCCCGACTACAAGCCCGACTCACCCCCGGAGGCTGGGCTGGGGGCGTTCATCATGCTGCCGGAGGGCGTGGCGAGGCTGTTCACTGCCAAGTCCTTCGTGGACGGCCCCTTCCCCGAACACTACGAGCCGGTGGAGTCTCCCGTGGAGAACCTGCTGCACCCCAAGCACAGCCACAACCCCGTGGCGGTGATCTTCACGGGTACGGAGTGGGACAAGTTAGGAGACCGCCGGGAGTTCGACATCGCGTGCAGCACTTACCGGCTGACGGAGCACCACCACTACTGGACCAAGAACAACGCGCTCAACGTGGAGCTGCAGAACGAGTTCTTCATCGAGGTGCCGGAAGAACTGGCGCGGGAGCGGGGGATCCGGAACGGGGACTTCGTCCGGGTCTCCTCCGCGCGGCACTCCATCGTGGGCCGGGCCCTGGTGACCCAGCGGATCAAGCCGCTGCACGTCAACGGGAAAAAGGTCTACGCCATCGGCTTTCCCATCCACTGGGGCTACCTGGGGTTCGGAAGGCAGAAGGGCGGCATCGCCAACTTCGTGACCCCCTCTGTCGCGGACCCCAACAGCACGTGTCCGGAGTACAAAGGGTTCCTGGTGAAGCTGGAGAAGGTCTGAGGGTGGGGGGCGGCCATGCCGAGGGTGGGACTGGAAGTCAAAGCGGTTTCCGCCAGCAAGGGTGCGACTCCTGGGCTGGGCCACCCGGCCACGGGCGAGGTGACCAAGCTGGTGGACGTCTCGGTCTGCATCGGCTGCAAGGCGTGCGAGGTCGCCTGCAAGGAGTGGAACGACCTTCCGCCCAGCCCGGACCGGCCCTTTACCGGTTCCTACCAGACGTTGCCGGACCTGGAGTACAACTTCTGGCAGCTCATCAAGTTCAACGAGGTACAGCGGGACGGGCGGCTGGTCTGGACCCTCACCAAGTTCCAGTGCATGCACTGCGAGGACCCCGGCTGCCTCCGGGCCTGTCCGGCTCCCGGTGCCATCGTCCAGTACGCGAACGGGATCGTGGACTTCGTCCAGGAGAACTGCATCGGCTGCCAGTTCTGCGTCACCGGCTGCCCCTTCGACGTTCCCCGCATCAGCCCCACCACGGGGAAGGTGTACAAGTGCACCCTGTGTTCCGACCGGGTGGCAGCAGGGTTGGAGCCCGCCTGCGTGAAGGCGTGCCCCACCAACGCCATCTCCTTCGGCACCCGTCCGAAGATGCTGGCCCAGGCAGAACAGCGGGTCCAGCAGCTCCGGGCAGACGGGTACACCAACGCCGCCGTCTACAATCCGGAGGGGGTGGGCGGTACCCACGTGGTGTACGTGCTCCCGTACGGCGACGCCCCGGACATCTACGGACTCCCGCAGAACCCGCGGGTGACGTTCGTCAACCTCTGGAAGGGACCGCTGAAGTGGCTCGGCAACACCGTACTGTTCGGTGGCATCCTCGGGGCCGTCCTCCACTACTTCCGGTTCGGACCCCGGGAGGCCAACGGGAAGGGCAGCGGCGCAGCTGCTGGGGAGAAGGTGCAGTGAGGTGAGGGGATGGAGCGCAGGGAACCGGAGGTGGTTTTGCGCTACACCATGGCGGAACGGGTGGTGCACTGGGTGGTGGCCGTTTCCTTCCTGTACCTGCTCCTCACGGGCTTAGCCCTCTTTTCCCCGCCGTTTTACTGGCTTGCGGGGCTGTTGGGGGGCGGGCCCGTGATTCGGTACTGGCACCCCGTGGTGGGGGTGGTGTTCTTCGCGGCCCTGGTGGTTATGCTGCTCCTGTGGGCCCGGGACATGAAACTGGAGCCGCACGACCGGGAGTGGCTGCGGCACCTCCGGGACTACGCGGCGGGGCGGGAGGAGGCCGTGCCGGAGTCGGGCCGGTTCAACGCGGGGCAGAAGCTGCTCTTCTACCTGCAGTTCCTGGCAGGGGTACTGCTGCTGGCTTCTGGCGTGGTCCTGTGGTTTCCCCTGAGCTTCGGGCGGCTGCTTCGGGAGGCGAGCTTCGTGGTCCACGACCTTGCGGCCACCGCGGCCATGGGGGCTCTCATCCTGCACGTGTACATGGGGGTCTTCGTGATCCGGGGCAGCTGGGAGGCCATCACCCGGGGGACGGTGTCCCGCAGGTGGGCGCAGGCGCACCACGGGCTTTGGTACCGACAGCTGCGGCCCGCTTCTTCACGATCTCCACAGAGAGGGCTCCCCGAGGCCCGGGCATGAGCTGACCCCGGTGAAGCCCGGCTGGGACGAGCGGGTCCGACGCGCGGAGGCCCTCGGACAACGGTATCCCTTCGCGGCAGAGGTCCTGCGCTTCTACGCACGGCTGGCCGGTTTCCAGAAGCGGCTGGAGGAGGCCCTCCGGGGGCTCGTACAGCCATCCCGGGGGACGCACCACCCGTACCCGCTCCAGGGCAGCTCGCCCTCAGAGCACCGCAGCGTGCTGATTCGCCACTTTCCCAGCTTCCTGGAAATGGTCCAGGAGGTCGGGCCCCGAGAGCTGGCGGCGGCTGCCGAAGCGCTGCGGGCGGACCCGCCGGACCGTTGGGAAGCGTTGTGGGAAGCCTACTGGCGGGGCGAGTTGCACTCCCACGAGGGGACAGTGGCCTTCTTCCCGAAAGCCTACCTGCAGCCCTACGCGGCTCTCCTGGCCGCGGCCCTGCGGGGCGACGGAGGGCAGGAGGGACCCCTGGCAGGGGGCCACGCGGAGACCTCGGGGCTCTGTCCCCTGTGCGGAGCACTCCCCCAGGTCTCCGTGCTGCGGGAGGAGGGACACGGGGCGGCCCGGTCCCTGGTGTGCTCCCGGTGCGAGACGGAGTGGCGTTACCAGCGGGTCCGGTGCGTGTCGTGCGGGCAGGCGCAGTTCGACCGGTTGGTGTACCTGAGCGCGGAGGACTGGCCGCACGTGCGGGTGAGCGCATGCCAGGACTGCCGTGCGTACGTCAAGGAAGTGGACCTGAGCAAGGACGGGCTTGCGGTGCCCGTGGTGGACGACCTGGCCACCATCCCCCTGGACTTGGTGGCGGTGGAGGAGGGCTACCGCAAGGTGGAGCTCAACCTCATCGGCCTGTAGGGAGGGTTACAGGCCCAGCAGGTCCTCCTCCGTCTTCAGGGGGAACTCTCCGGTGGCCTCCTCGTACGCGAAGGCTTCCGCGTACCGCCCCCAGTCCACCACCACGGCCAGCTGCCGGCGTGGCGGCGTGTGACCCTCAAGGCCGGGGCGGAGGAGACCGGAGTTCGAGGACGGTGCCGCGGTTTTCGTAGGGTCAGCGGATGGGCATGCGGGCCACGGTGAGGCGGTCTTCCACCTGCGCGACTCCGGACACCGCGCCCACCACTTCCAAGGCCGCGCGCCGCTCCTCCGCCCCGAACACCACGCCCTGGAGGGTCACCGTGCCCCCGCGGGCGGTGACGTGGAGGTCCACGTGACCCAGCCGGTGGTCGGACTTCAGGGCTTCCTGCACCCGAGCCGCCAGGGCGCGGTCCCGCACCTCCTGCCGGGAGGTTTCGTCGGGCTGGAACTCGGGGCTGTCCAGGAGGTGTTCGATGAGCTGGCAGCCCCGCTCCACGGTGACTCGCTCGGTGTTGAGGACCAGGTCGTAGAGGTCGCTGTCCTCCCACTCCACGTCGAAGAACTGGCGGATCCGGGCCCGCACCCCCTGGTCGTACCGCTCCGCCACGGCCTGGGCGTCCTGCCGGGAGATCCCCAACCGGTCCGCCAGGCGTTCCACCCGTAGAGGCAGGGGGGCGCACACCCGCACCCGGACCGCATGGCGCACGCCCCGCAGGAGCATGGTGGACCACCGGCCCAGGATCACCACGTCGTCTCCTTGCGCGTACTCCAGGACCCGGGCTGCCACGTGGTAGAAGTGGCGACGCGCCGGTAGGCTGAGGCGCTCCCACAGGCCTGGAGGGCTCTCAATCAGCCGTGTGAGCTCGTCCTCCGTCACGGGTACGGGTGCCACGCGGGCAGCTTCCTCCAAGATCTCCCTGCGGACGAAACGGTAGCCCCGCCGCCGGGCCAGCTCCTCCGCGATGAAGGTCCCGAGGCTGCCCAGTTCCCGGGTGAAGGCGACGATGCCCAAACGTGTCCTCCCGTCAGGACGCCACGGGGGCGGGGGGTGCGACTGTGGAAGACGCCATCCTCAGGAACCCGCAGCCCCCGGCGCCTCCGCCGGCACCGCAGGCCGGCGGGCTCTGCGGACCAGGTTGCGGACGTGCGGCAGGAGGAAGACCGCGAGGGCCACCAGCACGAAGAAGGCCGAGATGGGCCGGGTGAAGAAGATGGCCGGCGAGCCCTGCCCCATGATGAGGCTCTGCCGGAATGCCTGTTCCGTCATGTCCCCCAGGACCAAGGCCACCACCAAGGGAGCCAGAGGGTACCCCAGCTTCTTGAAAAAGTACCCCGCCAGCCCGGAGCCCAGCATGATCCATAGGTCCAGCACCTGGTTGTTCACCGCGTAGGCCCCGATGCTGCAGAGGATGGCGATGAGGGGAGCCAGGATGGCGAAGGGGATGCGGACGATGGCGGCGAAGGCCGGCACCAGGGTGAGGACGATGAGAACCCCGATGACGTTCGTCAGGTACATGGAGCCCACCAGCCCCCACACGAACTCCCGGTTTTCTTGGAAGAGCAGGGGGCCGGGGTTGAGGCCCCAGATGAAGAAGCCCGCCAGCATCACCGCGGCGGTGGGAGAGCCGGGAATCCCGAGGGTCACCATGGGAAGCAGGGCTCCGATGCCCGCGGCGTGCGCGGCGGTCTCCGGAGCCACCACGCCCTCCACCTCGCCCGTACCGAACTTCGACCCCCGTGGGCTGAACTGCCGTGCCAGCCCGTAGCTCATGAAGGAGGCCGGAGTCGCCCCGGTCCCCGGCAGGACGCCGATCCAGAAGCCCAGCAAGGTGCCGCGGACGATGGTCCAGAAGTACCGGGGGAACAGCTTCCACGTCTCCCACACGTCCCGGAAGCTGAGCCGGGCCCGCAGCCCCTGGATCCGCAGCGCCTCCTCCACCGTGAGCAGAATCTCCCCGATCCCGAACAGCCCGATGGCGATGATGACGAAGCTCACCCCGCTCTGGAGTGCCACGGATCCGAAAGTCATGCGGGGAGTCCCGCTGACGATGTCGAACCCCACGGTGGCCAGCAAGAGGCCCAGGAAGGTCATGAGGACCGCCTTCACCGGGTCTCCGCTCTCCAGGCCAGCGATGGTGGCGAAGGCCAGCAGGAGGACCGCGAAGTTCTCCGGCGGGCCGAACTTCAGGGCGACCTCCGCCAGGGGAGGGGCGAAGAAGGTGAACAGCACGATGGCCACCAGGCCGCCTAGGAAGGAGGAGGTGAAGGCCGCGGTGAGGGCTACTCCGGGCTTGCCCTGCTTGGCCAAGGGGTAGCCGTCGAACATGGTGGCCACGGACCAGGGCTCGCCGGGAATCCGGAACAGGATAGAGGTGATGGCCCCTCCGAAGATGGCTCCCCAGTACACGGAGGCCAGGAGGATGATGGCCGGGGTGGGCTTGAGGTGGAAGGTGAGGGGCAGGAGGAGGGCCACCCCGTTGGTGCCGCCGAGGCCCGGGAGCACCCCGATGGCGGTCCCGAGGAGCAGCCCCACCACGGCCACCAGGAGGTTCTCCGGGGAAGCCGCTACACTCAGCCCGTACAGCAGGTCGTGGAACGTCCTCACCACGTCCATGGCTCTACCTTCCGTACAAGATCCACTCGAGGACCACGCCCTTGGGCATCGGCATCAAGAACCACCGCTCGAAGATCAGGAACAGGGCCAGGGGGACTCCTATGCCCACCGCCAACACCAGGGGCCACGGGTGCCGGCCGACCAGCCGGGTGTACCCCACGAGGTAGAGAGCCCCACCCAGGTAGATCCCCAGGTACCGCAGCAAGGCCACCACGGCCACCATGGGGAGGAACACCACGAGGATCCGCTGCGCCGCGCCGGGCGGGAGGAAAGGTTCCGCCTGCGCCTGGGGGCTGTTCCACGTCCGGAGGAACACCGCCAGGGCGGAGACGGTAAAGCCCGCGGCGAGCCAGAAGGGGAAGAAGCCGGGCCCCGGACCCGCGGGCGTCCAGCCCGTGGGCAGCTGGAGGGCTTCCCGCATGAAGACCACCCCGGCGATCACCAAGCCCGCGGCGAACACCAGAGCGGTCCTGCGCATTTCCCCACCCCTTGCTTGCCGCGCGTCCCGGAGCTACCGCGCCAACCAGCCCGCCTTCTCCATCAAGCCCACCACCAGGCGGTCTTTCTGCTCCAGCCACCGGACGAAGTCGCGTCCCGTCAGGTACGCCTTGGTGTAGGCGCCCCGCCCGATGAAGTCCGCCATCTCCGGCGTGTCCAAGACCCGGCGGAACACTTCCTGGTAGAACGCCACGGCCTCCGCGGGCATCTGGGGCGGCCCGAAAATCCCCCGCAGCATCTGGTACTCGATGGGGTACCCCAGCTCTTTCATGGTGGGGATCTCACCCCACTTCCCCACCCGCACCCGCTCCGAAGCGAAGATGGCCAAGGGCCGTACGCGTCCTGCCTCCCAGTGGCCCACCGCCTCGATGGGGTTGTTGACGGTGAAGTCCACCTGCTTGCCCACCAGGGCCGCAGCCACCGCACCGCCGCCGGGGAAGGGGACGTAGGTGAACTTCGCGCCCCACGCCTGCTCCAGCAGGACCATGATGATCTCGTCCTCCTGCTTGGAGCCCGTGCCTGCCATCTTCAGGCGCCCCGGAGGCCCGGCCTTCGCAGCCCGCACGAAGTCCTCCAGGGTTCGGTACGGGGAGTCCGCGTGCACCCACAGGACGAAGTGGTCCAGCAGCAGCCGGGCGATGGGGGTGAGGTCGCGCCAGGTGAACCGGGACCCGTCTCGCTTGCGGATCACTTGCGCCGCGGGGGTTGTGAAGAGGCTGTCGAGGGTAATGAGGATGGTGTGGGGGTCACCGGTCTTGTCGATCATCCACAGGAACGCTTGCGCCCCGGCTCCCGCGGGCCGGTTCACCGGGATGAAGGGCTGCGGAGACAGTCGGTACTTCTCGATGAGGGGCGCCATCAACCGTGCCTGCTGGTCCGCCCCACCTCCCGTCCCCGCAGGCACCGTCCACTCCACCGGCCGGTTGGGCTGCCACGCCGGCGCGGCCCAGCCGCTCAGCCCGGACACCGCCAGGCCGAGCACACACGCCCACAGCACCAGCGAGCCCTTCCGGACAAGCCCCATACCCATACCCCCTTTTGTTGAGCCTTGGGCTCAGGTTTTTGCGGTTTTCCCCTTTTTTAGTGTACGCGTTCTCCGCGGACCCTCCTCCCGGTCCCTACGCGGGAACCTTCAGGTTTCCCCGGAAGGGCGCCACGCCCGGGACCTCCCACTCGTCCCACATCTCGTCCACCATGCGCTGGATGTACGCGATGTCCTCCTCCGTGAGGTGGGCGAAGCGCCCCTGCCGGCTCAGGTACTCCCGCACGGGGATCCGGCCCTTGGCGGTCTTGCGCGCGTCGTAGGTGTACACCACCTGCCCGTCAATGATCTCGTACAGGGGCAGCAGCCCCGACCGCACCCCGAGCTCGCCCAGCTCGTGCGAGTAGCGGGGGTGGAAGTCCCACCCCTTGGGACAGGGGTCGTACGTGTGGATGAAGGTGGGCCCGCCCACGGACAGGGCCTTGCGCACCTTGTTGAGGAAGTCCAGGGGCGGGAAGGTGGCGCAGGCGGTGGCCACGTAGCGGCAGTTGGGGTGGCCCACGGCAAGCATGGCCGCCACGTTCTTCTTCCACCTGCGGTGCATGATGCGCTGGACCTTCCCCACAGGGCTGAAGGTGGTCTGGGCGCCCCAGGTGGTCAGCCCCGTGGCCTGGATGTCGGTGTTGGCCGCGGACTCGTTGTCGTACATGATGATCAGGAGGTCGTAGTCCGTCTGTAGGGCTCCGGAGATCCCCGACAGGCCCATGTCGCCTCCCCCCAGGTCCCCGCAGAAGGAGATCACGTTGATCTTCTCCTGGGGGATCCGGTTCTTCCGCATGAGGGCCCGCAGTCCCGCGGCCATCCCCACCGCCGACGAGCCGCCCGCACCCAGCTGGGTGTGCATCCACGGCACGATCCAGGGCGTGGTCATGTAGCTGGTGTTGGCCACGTACATGCAGCCCGTGGAGCCTGCCACCACGGTCCGGGGCCCCGCGGCCTTGATGAACTGCCGCATGACCGTGGCGGACTCGCACCCCTGGCACGTGCGGTGGCCCGAGGTGTAGAACTCCTCCAGGGGAATCTGCTTGACTCCCTTGATCCGGTCGTACACCAGCACCTTCTCCGCTGTGGACATGCTCTCCCCCCTTCCGCGCGTCACTCGCGCACACCCACCCAGGTGACGAAGCCGTCCAGGCGGTCCTTGCGGGCCGCCTCCTGGGTGATCTGGTACATGCGGATGGCGTCTTGGATGGACACGTCCCGACCCCCCAACCCCGTGATGAAGTTCACCACCGCGGGCCGTTCCCGCAGGGGGTACAGGCAGGAGCGGACCTCGTGCAGGAGGACGCCCCCGTCGTCGGGAGCCCCGTGGGCGAAGTCCCGGTCGATCACCCCTACCGCGCGGAAACGCCGCAGGCAGTCCCGCAGTTCCAGGGTGGGGAAGGGGCGGAACCACCGGAGGTTCACATAGCCCACCCGGTGGCCCTGCTCCCGCAGGCGTCGTACCGCGGTGCGGGCGGGCATGGCCACGGTTCCCATACCCACCAGCACCACCTCCGCGTCCTCCGTCTGGAACTCCTCGAAGTAGTAGGGCGGCTTGTACCGGGGCCCGAACACCTGGTTGAACTCCTCGTAGGCGGTGGTGATGACTCCCCGGGCGCGGCGGGCGGCTTCCCAGTTCTGGCGCCGGATCTCCATCACCCAGTCCTCGTTCACCTGCGGCGCGATGGACACCGGGTTGTCGGGGTGGAGCCGCCGCTCCGCCAGGTCGAAGGGAGGCAGGAACCGGTTGACCGCCTCCTGGGAGGGGATCCGCACGATGTGCTGGGAGTGGGTCAGGAAGGCCCCGTCCATGGCCAGGGCCATGGGCATCATCACCCGCTTGTCCTCCGCGATCCTGTAGCCCAGGAGGACGTGCTCCAGGGCCTCCTGCGCCGTGGCCACCCAGCACAGCAGCCAGCCCATGTCCCGGATGGCCAGGGCGTCGTTGTGCTCCACCCCGAAGGCCCCGGGGTCGTCCAGGGCCCGGTTCCCCACCAGGAACAGCACCGGGAGCCGGTCCGTGGCCGTGACCACCAAGGCCTCGAACCCGTACATCCACCCCGTGCCGCTCGACCCTGCGAAGGCCCGGGCCCCCACGGAGGCGGCGTGCTTCACGATCTCGAACTGGGAGTGTTCGCTGTCCGCCACGATGTACTCCGCGTCCAGCTTCCCATCCGCGATGATCTTAGAGATGGCGTCCATGACCTCCGTGTACGGCCGGATGGGGTACGCGGCGATCACGTCCACGTTGGCCAAGCGGATGCCCTCCGCCACCGCCTGGCAGCCCGTCAGGAGGTCTTCCCGTTCGTACACGCCGACCGGTTGTGCCACAGCCATCCCAGACCCTCCTTTCGCTCCTACGCGCCCGCCCGGGCGGCAGGCTTGGGCTTGCCTCCCACGGGCACGGGTTCCACCTCGACCACCCGCGCCCCTGTCCCGGTCACCACGTTGGGAAGGACCCGGTGCTTCCCCTTCTTCTCCTCCGCCCACCGGACGTAGCCCTCGGGGTCTTGCTTCCAGTGCTCCCAGGGGCTGCGGTTGTCCTCGAAGGCCAGCTCGTCCACCATCACGATGCACTCCTGTACGGGGCACACCTCCGCGCACTTCCCGCAGCCCACGCAGTACTCGTAGTCCACGTCGTAGTACCCGTCCGGGGTGGGGTCGAAGCACTGGTCCGGGCATTCGAGCCAGCACAGGGTGCACTTGGTGCACAGGTCGAAACGCACCACGGGGCGCTGCGACTTCGTGGTGCCCCGTTTGAACAGCTGGTTCCGAGACTGACCCTTGGGCCCCAGGTGGAACTCCCGGGGAACCGCCTTGACCACCACGCCCTCGGAGAACTCGTGCCACTTGGGCAGCTTGGGGATCTCGTAGGGCCAGTCGATGCCCTGGGCAGGGGTCACCTCGTAGATGTTCTGGCGTACCGACTCGAAGGCCTGCTGCGCCGCGTCCACGCGGTGCTGCTCGTGGGTCTTGTCCCACAGGTAGGACTTCACGGCCTCGATGCTCAGCAGTTGCGGGTCGAGGGCCGCCAGGGCGCCCAGGACACGCTCGTGGGTGAGGTCGTCCCGGTACACCCACAGGCCCGCGAAGCTGGCGTCGCCCTCCAGGAGGGCCAGGTAGTAGGGGTACGGTTTGCGGGCCATGAACCGCACCAGGTCCTCCGGCTTGCGACGGGACACCACCAGCATGTGGCCGTAGGGGACCACCTTCTCGTTGATGGGCCGCACCCCGTGCCACGCCCACGGCTCCACTCCTTTCACCATGGTGTCGTCCAGGACCACGGAGATGTTGGCCTCGTCGATGTCCAGCTTCGCCCCGCACTCCGCCTCCAGCTCCTCCTCGGACAGGTCGGGGGACACGAAGGCGAAGTACTTGCACGGGATGCCGTTGCGCTCGGGGGCGTCGCTGTAGCGACCGTTGGAAAAGCCCACCTGGCCCATGCGGGAGGCGATCATCACGATGTCTCCCCCGATCTTCTTGGCCAGGGTCTTCTGGAAGATCCCCCGGTAGTTGATCTCCACCCGCTTGATCATTTCCTCCTCCTTCTTCTGCGGGATTCGCCTCCTTCCTCGGTGTGCGGCGTGTCACCTCCTCCGGGAGCCGGGGGGGACCTCCGTCACCCCGAGCACCTCCTCGATCTCCTCCAGGTGCCGGCGCATGGCCACTTCGGCCCCCTCCGGGTCTCGCCGCCGGATGGCCGCCAGGATACGCCGGTGGCCCTCCAGGGACCGCTGGAGCCGTCCTGGGACCTGCAGGGACCGTTCCCGGCTGGTCTTCAGAAGGTCCATGAGGACGTCCAGAATCCGCAGGATCACCTGGTTGCGGGCGGCGGTGGCGATGGTGTAGTGGAACTCCGAGTCCTCCTCCACCGCCAGCTCCCCTCGCTCCGCCTTCGAGCGCTGCCGGTCCAGGATCCCTTGGAGGCGCGCGATCTCCTCCTCCGTGGCGTGCCGGGCGGCTCGGGCCGCCAGGTGGGGCTCGATCATCTTCCGCACGTCCAACAGGTCCCGCAGGAGGCCCCGGCTGCGTACCAGGAGGGAGGCCAGGGGGTGGACCACGGCGTCGGGGCTGAGGTCCCGGACCACGGTGCCCTCCCCCTGCCGCGGCTCCACCAGGCCCACCAGTTGCAGGACCCGGATGGCGTCGCGGACGGAGCTCCGGCTCACCCCGAAGCGCTCGGCCAGCTCCCGCTCTGTGGGGAGGCGGTCTCCGGGCCGCAAGTGTCCCTCGAGGATGAGCTGCTGGATGCGGGCCGCCACCTGCTCGTACACCCGCGTCCGGCGGATGGGCTCCAGGGCTGCGGGAGGCACCGGGTTCCCCAGATTGGTCTGATGATCGGTTCTTCGTGCCTACCCTGCCACGGGGGAGAGGCTGTGTCAAGGGGGTCGGGGGAGTCCCCGGGAAGGACGCAGACGCCGCGGTCCCCCGGTCCGGTGTATCATGGGCAAGCCTGCGGCACGGAGGCGCGCGTGGGGGAAAGCCTGCTGGTGGGAGTGAGCCTGGGCCTGGGCGCGGGGCTGACGCCCGGGCCCATCACCGCGCTGGTCGTGGCCCTCACCCTGGAGCGGGGACTGCGGGCCGGCGCCCAGGCGGCCTGCGCTCCTTTGGTCACGGACGGACCCATCCTCCTCCTGGCCCTGTGGGCTTTGCGGTTTTTCCCACAGGAGGCGTACTCCGCCCTGGCCGTGGCGGGCGGGGGCTATCTCGTGCTGCTGGGGCTGCGGGCGGTGCGGGGCGAAGCACCCCGCGAGGCAGGAGAGGTCCGCGAAGTCCGGCTCGGCTCCCTGCGCCGGGCGGTGGTGGCCAACTTCCTCAATCCGAGCCCGTACCTCTTCTGGAGCACCGTGGGCGGTCCCCTGGTACGGGAAGCGTGGGCCCGCTCTCCTGGGGCCGCGGTGGCCTTCCTCGTTTCCTTCTTCGCCCTCCTGGTGGGCAGCAAGGCAGCTTTGGCTTGGGCCGTGGCCGCGGGCAGCCGACGGCTGACGGAGGCCTCGCACCGCCGACTGGGCCAGCTGGCGGGCTGGCTCCTGGTGCTCACGGGGCTGCTGCTGGCGGCTCGGGCCGTGGGAGGAGGCCTGTGACGGGGCCTGGGGCCCACGGTCGGCGTGTACAATAGCCCTGACTTCCCTTGGGAGGAGGAAGACGATGCACGCGGTCCGGATCCACCAACACGGCGGCCCCGAGGTGTTGCGCTACGAGGAAGTCCCCACGCCCGCACCGGGGGAGGGCCAGGCGCTGGTCCGGTTGGTGGCGTGCGGGGTGAACTTCATCGACATCTACCAGCGCAAGGGACTGTACAAACTCGACCTGCCCGCCACCTTGGGGCAAGAGGGGGCGGGCGTGGTGGAGGCGGTGGGACCCGGGGTCACCGAGGTGAAGCCGGGAGACCGGGTGGCCTACTCCAACGTCCTCGGCTCGTACGCGGAGTACGTGGTGGTGCCCGCCCACCGGCTGGTGCCCATCCCAGAGGGCGTGACCTACCAGCAGGCCGCGGCGGCCATGCTGCAGGGCATGACGGCCCACTACCTGGTGACCAGCACCTACCCGCTCAAACCCGGGGACGCCTGTCTGGTGCACGCCGCCGCGGGTGGGGTGGGCCTGCTCCTGGTGCAGATGGCCAAGCGCCGGGGAGCCACCGTGATCGGGACCGTGTCCACGGAGGAGAAGGCGAAGCTCGCCCGGGAAGCGGGCGCGGACCACGTGATCCTGTACACCCGGCAGGACTTCGAAGCGGAGGTGGTGCGGATCACGGAGGGCCGCAAGCTGCAGGTGGTGTACGACTCCGTGGGGAAGGACACCTTCGAGAAGAGCCTCAACTGCCTGGCCCTGCGGGGCACGCTGGTGCTGTACGGGCAGTCCAGCGGCCCCGTGCCACCCTTCGACCCCCAGGTGCTGGCGCAGAAGGGCTCCCTGTTCCTCACCCGGCCCGTCCTGTGGCACTACACCACCACCCGGGAGGAGCTCCTGTGGCGCGCGGGAGAAGTGCTGGACTGGGTCCGCACGGGGGAACTCCAGCTGCGGGTGGACAGGGCGTACCCCTTGGCGCAGGCGGCGGAGGCCCAGCGGGCCCTGGAGGGGCGCCAGACCACGGGGAAGGTACTCCTCCTCACGGGGTTCGAAGGGTAGACCACCCCAAAAATCGCGCAGCGATTTTTTGGGGACCCCGGTGCCTCTCCGGACGGGAGGTTTTCCCGACGGGCTCCTCGTGGGAAGGTTGCAGGGCGAACGGCCGTTTGCTAGCATAGGGGCCAAATGCCGCAGGTGGTGGCAGTCCGGCGCGGCGCCCGGGGCCAAGTACGGGTCCGGTTGGACGACGGGCGCACCTTCACGGTGCCGGAAAGCGCGTGGCGGCACCTGGCGCTCGTTTCCCCGGGACCTCTGAGTCCGGACGCCCTCCGGTACCTGGAACGGGAAAGCGCCCTGGCGCGGATCCGGGAGCGGGCGGTGCGGCTGCTGGCCGTGCGGCCCCGGTCGCGCAGCGAACTGCGACAGCGCCTGTGCCGGTACGGCCCTCCCGAGCTCGTGCTGCAGGTGGTGGAGGACCTCCAGCGACGGGGCTTGGTGGACGACCTGCGCTTTTCGGTGGAGTGGGTGCGGACTCGCCGGGCTGTGCGTGGGCTGGGGTCCGAACGGCTGCGCCACGAACTCCTGCGCAGGGGCGTGAGCCGCGAAACCGTAGAACAGGCCCTCCGGGAGGGCGGGGGGGATGAAGAGGCCCTGGCGGTGGCCCTGGCCCGGGACCGCCTGCGCCGCTGTGTGGGGCTTCCGCGAGACGTGGCGTTCCGCAGGCTGGCGGGCTACCTGGCCCGCCGGGGCTTCAGCTCCGCCGTGGTGTTCCGGGCCCTCCGGGCGGTGGGGATACAGCCGCCGGGGGCGGCCGACGATGCGGAGGGGGAGCCGTGAGAGCCTCCCGGGCCGGCGACGGACCTCTGGTCCAGCTCCCCCTGGTGCTGGACGAACCCGCCCCCACGAACCCTGCGGACCGCATCCTGGAGGGGCTGAACCCGGAGCAGCGCCGGGCGGTGGAGTGGGACACCGGTCCCCTGCTGATCATCGCGGGCGCGGGCACGGGGAAGACCTCCGTGGTCACCCGCCGGATCGCCTACCTGATCGCCACCAAACGGGCCAAGCCCCAGGAGATCCTCGCCTTGACCTTCACCGACAAGGCCGCGGGGGAGATGGAGGAGCGGGTCGACCTGCTGGTCCCCTACGGCTACACCGAAGTGTGGATCTCCACCTTCCACGCCTTCGGGGACCGGGTCCTGCGGGACCACGCCCTGCTGTTGGGGCTGCCTCCCGACTTCCGGGTTCTCAACCGCGCAGAGCAGGTGCTGTTCCTGCGGGAGCACCTCTTCGAGCTTCCCCTCCGCCGCTACCGCCCCCTGGCGGACCCCACCCGGCACCTGCAGGCCCTGGTGCAGCTGTTCAGCAGGGCCAAGGACGAGGACGTGACTCCGGAGGACTACCGGCGGTACGCGGAGTCCCTGGCGGCCTCCGCCGCAGACCCCGAGGCCCACGCGGAGGCGGACCGCCAGATGGAGCTGGCGGAGGCGTACGCCGCCTACCAGGAGCTTTTGCGACAGCACGGGCTGCTGGACTTCGGAGACCTCATCACCCGGACCCTGGAGCTCTTCCGGCAGCACCCCCAGGTCCTGCGGCGGTATCAGGAGCGCTTCCGGTACGTGCTGGTGGACGAGTTCCAGGACACCAACTACGCACAGTTCGAGCTCGTGAAGCTCCTGGCCGCCCCGCACCGGAACGTCACCGCGGTGGGAGACGACGACCAGGCCATCTACAAGTGGCGGGGGGCCGCCCTCAGCAACCTCCTCAACTTCACCCGGACGTACCCGGACGCGGAGCGGGTGGTTTTGGTCCGCAACTACCGCAGCAGCCAGGCCATCCTGGACGCCGCCTACCGCCTCATCCGCCACAACGACCCCGACCGCCTGGAGGTGCGGGAGCGGGTGGACAAGCGGCTGGTGGCGGAGCAGCCGGCAGGCCCCGAGCCCCAGCACCTGCACTTCGACTCCCTCACCACGGAGGCGGACGCGGTGGCCCGGACCATCGCGGAGCGGGTGGAGCAGGGCACCTGGCGGTACCGGGACGTGGCCATCCTCGTCCGCTCCAACGCGGACGCGGAACCCTTCCTGCGGGCCCTCAACCTGCGAGGGATTCCCTTCCAGTTCAGCGGGACCCGGGGGCTGTATGAGCGGGAGGAGATCCGCCTGGTGCTGAGCTTCCTACGGGCCGTGGCCAACCCCCGGGACAGCCTGAGTCTGTACTTTTTGGCCACGTCCCCCCTGTACCTGGTGGACCCCACCGACGCCTCCCGCTGCCTCGCCGCGGCCCAGGCACGGAACCGTTCCCTGGACTTCGTGGTCCGGAAGGTCCTGGGCCCGGAGGAGGAAGCGGGCGAGTTCCGCGACCTCCAGGCGGAGGTATCCCCGGACAGCCTCGCGGCCCTGGCCAAGCTGGTGGAAGACCTGGACGCCATGCGGAAGCTCGCCACGGAGCAGCCCACGGGCCGGGTGCTGTACGTGTACCTGGTGGAGCGGACCGGGTACGTGCAGCGGCTGGCCACCTCCGGAGACCCCACGGACGAGGCCCGGGTGCGGAATCTCGCCCGCTTCTTCGACTTGGTGGCCCGGGCGGCGCCCTTGCTGCGGTACGACCGGGTGGTGGAGTTCGTCCGCTACGTGGACGACCTGATCGCCGCGGGGGACGACCCGCCCGTGGAAGAGCTGGACCCGGAGGCGGACGCGGTCCAGGTGATGACGGTGCACAAGGCGAAGGGGCTGGAGTTCCCCGTGGTGTTCATCGGCTCCTGCGTGAACCAGAAGTTCCCTGTACCGGACCGCTCCGACCCCATCGAGCTGCCCGAGCCCCTCATCCGGGACGTGCTGCCCGCGGGGGATCACCACCTGCAGGAGGAGCGGCGGCTGTTCTACGTGGCCATGACCCGGGCCAAGCGGGAGCTGTACCTCACCAGCGCCCGGGACTACGGAGGGAGCCGTCCCCGCAAGGTGAGCCGGTTCGTGCTGGAGGCCCTGGACCGGCCGGCCGTCGCGCAGGGAGCCTTCCGGGCTTCCAGCCTCGAGCAGATCCACCGCCACGCGCCGCCGCCCCAGGGGGAGGTCCTGGAGGGCATGCTGCCCGCGGGGGCGGTGGTCAGCGTGTCCTTCCGGCAGCTGGACGACTACCAGACCTGTCCGCTGAAGTACAAGTACACCCACGTACTGCGGGTGCCTGTGACCCGGGACCACCGGGTGGCGTACGGCACCGCCATCCACGAGGCCCTCCGAGAGTACCACCGCCGGCGCGCCCGCCGGCAACCCGTGAGCTTCGAGGAGCTGGTGGCACACTTCCAGCGGGTGTGGGTGAACGAGGGATTCCTGAGCCCCGAGCACGAGGAGCGGCGCATGGAGGAAGGACGGCAGGTCCTGCGTCGCTTTTACGAGTTCCAGGAGGCCACGGGGCAACTTCCCACCATGGTGGAGGCACCCTTCTCCTTCCTCCGGGGGAACACCCGGGTCCGGGGACGGTGGGACCGGGTGGACGTCCGGGACGGGGAGGTGTGCATCGTGGACTTCAAGACCTCGGAGGTGCGGGAGGCGGACCGGGCAGACCAGCGGGCCCGGGACAGCCTGCAGCTCCAGTTGTACGCCCTGGCCTACCGAGAGGTGCACGGCCGCCTGCCGGACCGGATGGAGTTGCACTTCCTGAATCCGGAGGCGGTGGTGGTGGGCGTGGTGCGGCCGGAGGAGGAGTGGGTGCGGCGCGCGGAGGAGGTCATCGACCGGGTGTCTGAGGGGATCCGGCGCCAGGACTTCACCGCCACCCCTGACTGGTACCGGGCCTGCCGGTACTGCGCCTTCGCCTCCATCTGCCCGTACACCGCCCGGGGGGAGTAAGACCGTGAACTGGGGTGCGCCGGGTGCCGTGCGGGCGGTGTTCTTGGACGCGGGCCACACCCTCTTGCAGGGGCAACCCTCGTGGTTCGAGGTCTGGGCGGAAGGCCTGGGGGAGTTCGACGTGACCCTGGACCGGGAGGCCCTGCAGCGGGCCTACGCGCGGGCCAGCGACGCCCTCAGCCACATCCCCCCGGACCAGTTCACGGAGGACACGTGGCGCCAGTTCCTCCGGGAGATGGTGGCCAACCTGGAGGTCCCGGGGCAGGAGGACGAGATCGCAGACAGGATGCACCGGATCCTGGCCCGCACCCGGCCCCGGTACACCCCGTACCCAGAAGCCCCCGGGGTCCTGGAGGAGCTCCGGCGGAGGGGACTGCGCCTGGCGGTGGTGAGCAACTGGGAGCCGGACCTTCCGGAGGTGCTGGAGCAGGTAGGGCTGCGGGACTACTTCGACGCGGTGGTGGCCTCCGCCCTGGTGGGGGCGGCCAAACCAGACCCCCGTATTTTCCAGGTGGCCCTCGACGCGGTGGCGGTGCGGCCGGAGGAGGCGGTGCACGTGGGCGACTCGTACGAGGCGGACGTCCGGGGGGCCCGGGCCGCGGGCGTGTACCCCGTGCTCATCGACCGGGACCGGGTCTTCCACCAGGTAGACTGCGAGCTCATCTACGACCTGCGGGAGCTGCCACCCCTCCTGGACCGACTGGGTACCCGGTGATCCGCCTCCTGCACGTGGCCGACGTCCACCTGGGCGCGCCCTTCACCAGCCTAGGCGCCCGGGGGGCCGAGCAGCGCGACCAGCTGCGGCGCACCTTCGCGCGGTGTGTGGAGTTGGCCCTGGAGCGCCGTTGTCAGCTGGTCCTGGTCAGCGGGGACCTGTTCCACACTCCGTATCCGCCCCGCAGCCTGGCGGCCTTCGCCGCGGAGCAGCTGCGCAGGCTCGTCCAGGGAGGGTTGAAGGTCTTCGCCATCGCGGGCAACCACGACGCCTCCCCCGACGGGGTCTGGACCCGGCCGGACTTCCTGGCTCGCCTGGAGGGGGTGGTGGTGTTCGGCGACCAGCCCGAGCAGGTGGCCCTCGAACCCGGTCTGGTGGTGGTGGGCAGGTCCGCCACACCGCAGCGGAACCCCCTGGAGGACTGGCCCAGGCCCCCTGGCCCCGCGGTCGGTCTGGCGCACGGCCCTGTGTACCGGCCGGGGCAGGTGGAGGACCCTTCCGCCATCCGTCCGGACCAGATCCGCGCCCTCGGCCTCGACTACTTGGCCCTGGGGGACTGGCACTCCGCCCAGGAGGTCCACCCGCTGCCCCACCTGAGCTGGTACGCGGGCGCCCCGGAGTTCCTCAGCTTGGACCAGCCCGGGTTCGGCCACGCGCTGGTGGTGACCCTGGAGGGGCGCGGAAGGGTCTCCGTGGAACCCGTCCGGGTAGCGCGTCGGCGCTACCACGCGGAGAGCCTGCCCGTGGAAGGCCTGGACGAGCAGGCGCTGCGGACCCGCCTGGAAGCCCTGGCGGACCCGGACCTGGTGTTGGAGGTCACCCTGCGGGGGATCCGGGAGCCAGACCAGGTGCTGCCCCTGCACCTGGTGGCGCAGGAGTACGCGGACCGCTTTTTCCGCTTGGTCCTCCGCGACGCCTCGCACCCGAGGCTGGACGAGGAGGCCCTGGAGCGCTTCGAACCCACCACCGTGTTGGGACAGTTTGTCCGCAGGATGCGGGAGCGGATCCAGGGCAGCCCGCCGGAGGAGCGGCCCGTCCTGGAGGAAGCCCTGCAGCTGGGGGTGGCGGCCCTGCAGGGCCGCGAGGTGACCCCTTGACCCTTCTGGAGCTTCGGGTGCAGCGCTTTCGGCAGCACCGCGCTGCGCGCTTCCAGTTCGCGCGGGGGTTCAACGTGGTGGTGGGCCCCAACGAGGCAGGCAAGTCCGCCCTGCGGGACGCCCTCCGGTTAGCCCTCTTCGGCAACCCCGAGGCCGCGGGCCACCGGCAGGAAGCGAGCCCGCCGTGGGGCTCGGCGGACCCGCCGGTCCTGGAGCTGGTCTTCGAGGTGCCCGAGGGCCAGTTCGAGCTGGTCAAGGACTTCGCCACCCGGCGGGTCGCCCTGCGTGGCCAGGGCAGGACCTGGGAGCGGCCCAAGCTGGTGCAGGAGGCCATCTACAGGGCTTTGGGCTTCCACTCGGAGAAGGCCTTCACCGCCACCGCCCACGTACGGCAGGCGGAGCTGCACGAGATCGGGGAACGGGACGTGGCCCGCCAGCTCGGCCGGATCGTAGCGGGGGCGGACGAGGACGCGTCCCGCGCCCTGCAGAGCCTCAAACAGGCCCTGGAGTCCCTGGAGCGCGGCCTCCTGCGCCCCGCCTCCAACCCGGGGCGTCTGGTTAGGCTCCGCAGCCGGCTGGCCGAGGCGGAGCAGCAGGTGGCGGGCCTGCGCCGCGGGTGGGAAGAAGCCCGCGCACTGGCCGCGGAAGCCGCGCGGCTCCGGCGGCGGCTGGCGGAGGTGGACGCGGAGCTGGCGGACCGGACGAGGTTGGTGGAGTTCAACCGGAGCCTCCAGCAGGCCCAGGAGCGGGCGGAGTGGTTGCGGAAGGAGGTGTCCGCCCGCCAGGCCCTGCTGGACCAGCTGGGACGCTTGGAGGAGCAACTCCACCGGACCCGAGGGGAGTTGGAGCAGCTCCCCCCCGGGGACCAGGACCTGGTGGACCGGGTGCAGGCCGCGGTGGGGAAAGCGGAGGAGCTCGAGGCGCACGCGGCACGTGTGGAAGCCCACCAGGCTCCCCTTCCTCCCCTCCTCCCCAGCTCCCGCGGGTGGGCGTGGGGGGCCGTGGCGGTGGCCGCGTTGTTCGCGGCGGCGTGGCCGGGATTTGCAGCTCCCGCGCGGGCGGTGCTGGCGGCTGTGGCTGCGGCGGCGGCGTGGGCGGCGTGGGCCAACTGGCAGGCTAGGGAGCGGGCCCGGCGAGCCCGGGCGGAGGCGGAGGCCGAGAACCGGGAACGCCGGCACCTGGCGGAACAGATGCGCGGGCAGGCCCAGGGACTCCGGGACCAGGCGCGCCGGGACCTGGCCGCGGTGGGCGCCCGCTCCCTCGAAGACCTCCGGCAGCGGGTGGCCCGCCGGCAGGAGCTGGAAGCCGAGCTGAGGTCCCTCCAGCAGCGGGTGGGGGACCTCCTGGCGGGCCGGGACCGGGAAGAGCTCCAGGACGAGCTTCGGAGGTTCTCCGCGGACCTGCACGCCCAGCTCCAGTTTCTGGGAAGTGAACCGGCCCGCTCCAAGGCCCTGCTGCCCCTGGAGCTGCAGCGGCTGGAGCGGGAGCTGGAGGAGCTGGGGCAGGAGCGGGCGCAGCTTCAAGGGCAGCTGCAGCGCCTGGAGGCACGGCTCGAGGTTGCTCCGGAGGAGGACCACGTCCTCCGGGCGGAGGAGGAGCTTGCGGCGCTGCGGGGCGAGCTGGAACGGCTCGAGCGACGGCGGCGCGCGTTGCGGGTAGCCCTGGAGGTCCTGGGGGAGGCGAAGGCGGCGGTGGAGGTCCCGGCCCGGCAGGCGGTGGAGGAAAAGACCGGGCAGTTCCTGGCGCGCCTCACCGGGGGCCGGTACACCCGGGTGCGGGTTCCGCAAGGGGCGGACGCCCTGCGGCTGGAAGTGTGGTCGGAGGAGGCCGGTGGGTGGCTGCCTCCGGAGGAGCCGCACCTGAGCCGGGGCACGGTGGACCTGGTGTTCTTGGCCGCTCGGGTGGCCCTGGTGGACGTCCTGGCTTCCTCCCTCCGGCCTCCCCTCCTCCTGGACGACCCCTTCGTGACCTTCGATCGTCCCCGGCGGGAGCGGGCCTTGGAGTGGCTGCGGGAGCTGTCCCGCCAGCGGCAGGTGCTGCTGTTCACGTGGGACGAGGAGGTGGCGCAACACGCGGACGCGGTGATCCGGCTGGCCGGTCCGGAAGAGGAGGCGGACAGCCCCCCGCGGACGTGGCTTCAGGATTTTGGCGGGCTCGCGTAGACTGGTGTTGAGTCCACCCGTGGAGGCAGCGCCATGACCGAGCCCACCACCGCGCAGCGGAAGGTCCGTGTGGAGCGGGACACCCTGGGCCCCATGGAGGTGCCCGCGGACGCCCTGTACGGCGCCAGCACCCAGCGGGCGGTGCTGAACTTCCCCATCAGCGACCTGCGCTTCCCTCGGGTTTTCCTACGGGCCCTGGGCCTCCTGAAGCGGTACGCGGCGGAGGTGAACGCGGAGCTGGGGCTCCTGGACTCCACGGTGGCGCAGGCCATCGTGCAGGCCGCGCAGGAGGTGGCGGACGGCCTGTGGGACCGGGAGTTCGTGGTGGACGTGTTCCAGACGGGCTCGGGGACGTCCACCAACATGAACGCCAACGAGGTGATCGCCAACCGGGCCGCGGAGCTGTTGGGAGAGGCGCGGGGCTCCAAGCGGGTCCACCCCAACGACCACGTGAACCTCGGACAGAGCAGCAACGACGTCATCCCCTCCGCCATCCAGCTGGCGGCCCTCCTGGACATCCGGGAGCAGCTGCGGCCCGCCCTCCAGGAACTGCGGGACAGCTTCCGCCGGAAGGCGGAGGAGTTCATGCCCGTGGTGAAGACGGGGCGCACCCACCTCATGGACGCCACCCCCATCCGGCTGGGCCAGGAGTTCACCGGCTACGCGGGGCACGTGGAGGCGGCCCTGGAGAACCTGGGGGTGGCGGAGGACCGGTTGCGGGAGCTGCCCCTGGGAGGCACCGCGGTGGGGACGGGGACCGGTCGGCACCCGGACTTCGCGGAGCGGGTGTGCGCCAAACTCAGCGCGGCCTTGGGGTTCCCCGTGCGGGAGACCAGCAACCACTTCCGGGCGCAGTCGTGCCTGGACGCGGTGGTGTTCACCAGCGGCGTCCTCCGGACCTTCGCCACCGCCCTCATGAAGGTGGCCAACGACATCCGGTGGATGGGCTCGGGTCCTCACGCGGGGCTGGGAGAGCTGGAGCTGCCCGCGGTGCAGCCCGGGTCCTCCATCATGCCGGGGAAGGTGAACCCGGTGATTCCGGAGTCCGTGATCCAGGTGTGCGCCCAGGTGCAGGGCAACGACCTGGTGGTGGCCCTGGGCAACCAGTGGGGGAACTTCGAGCTGAACACCATGATGCCCGTGATGGGGTACAACCTGCTGCAGTCCATCCGCCTTCTGGCCAACGCCTCCCGCAACTTCGCGCGGCAGTGCGTGGACGGCCTGCGGGCCACGCCTCGGGGACCGCAGACCGTGGAGCGGGGCCTGATGCTGGCCACCGCCCTGGCCCCGGTCATCGGGTACGACGCAGCCGCGGAGATCGCCAAGGAGGCGGCCCGCAGCGGGCGCACCATCCGGGAGGTGGCACGGGAACGGACGCAGCTGTCGGAAGAGGAGCTGGGGCGCATCCTGGACCCGTCCCGCATGACGGAACCGGGGTTCACGGGGGGAGGTGCGGGGGGCTGAAGGGGAGCGTGGAGCTGCACCAGCTGGAAGCCTTCGTGGCGGTGGCCACCTTCCGGAGCTTCCACCGCGCCGCGGAAGCTCTGTTCCTCTCGCAGCCCGCGGTGAGCGCCCGGATCCAGTCCCTGGAGCGGGCCCTGGGAAAGCGGCTGTTCGAGCGGGACGGCCGGAGCGTCCGCCTCACGGAGGCCGGGGAGGCTCTGCTGCCCTACGCGGAGCGGGCCATCCAGGCGGTGGTGGAGGGCCAGCACGCGGTCCACCGCACCGCGGGGCCCTCCGCGGGCCCCCTCACGTTGGCGGCGGTCCCCTCCCTGTGCACGTACCTCTTGCCGGAGGCCCTGAAGCGGTTCCGCCAGGAGTGCGAGGACTGCAAGGTCCTCATCCGCACGGGCCACTCGCGGGAAGTCCTGCAGATGGTCCTCAACGAGGAAGCAGAGATCGGGCTGGCGCGGTCCCTGAGCCACCCGCAGGTGGAGACCATCCACCTGGCCCGGGACCCCTTCGTCCTGGTGGTGTACCCCCGGCACCCCCTGGCCAGGGCGGGCCGGGCGAGCCTCGAGGAGGTCGCCACCCAGCCCCTGATCTTCTACGACCGAGGCTCCAGCGACTGGACCCTCCTCAACGCCACCTTCCGGCGCCAGGGCCTCATCCCCAACGTGGTCCTGGAACTGGACACCATCGAGGCCACCAAGAAGATGGTGGAACGGGGCGTGGGCATTTCCCTTTTGCCGAAGATCGCGGTGCGCCGCGAGGTGGCGGAGGGCAGCTTGGTCCCCGTGCGGCTGGTGGGGGCGGAGATGCCCCAGCGCTACGTGGACCTCATCTACCTGCGAGGCCGGGGGCTCAACGAGTGGGCCAAACGGTTCGTGCAGACCTTGCGGGCCACCCTGAGCGGCGGGCAAGTGGTGGTTGATCAACAGGCTGCATCGAACGCCCGTTGACAGCCCGGGGCCAGTTGCCTAGGATCACTGGCAAAACCCGAGGACCAGGGACGCGTAGGCCGTCCGCCCGGACCGAGAGAGCCGCGGGAAGGTGGAAGCGCGGTGTCCGCGGGGCCGGCCGAGTTCCCCTGCGAGGGGCGGCCCGAACGGCCGGGCTTCCGGCCCAGTAGGCGCCGACGGGACTCCGGCTCCCGTTACGCGTAGCCGGCGGAATCGGACCTCCCCACGCAGACCGGGTCCCCAAAAATCGCGCGGCGGTTTTTGGGGTGGTGTAGGAGGTCCCGTTCCGAGAGGGCCGCGGCCTGCGTGGCGGGCCGCGGAAGTCGGGTGGTACCGCGCGAGGAAAAGTCGCCTCCCGTCCCGAGTGGGACGGGAGGCGTTGTATTTTCGGCCCCCGACGTCGGGGGACGCACGGGAGGACGCCATGATCGTGGTTCTGCAGGCAGGGTGCACCCCGGAGCAGCAGGAGGCGGTGTTGCGGCGCATCCGGGAGGCGGGGCTGGTCCCGCACCTCTCCCAGGGGGTAATGCGCACCGTGGTGGGGGTGATCGGGGACGACCGCACCAAGGAGCAGCTGCGGACCATGCTGGAGGCCATGGAGGGCGTGGAGCGGGTGGTGAAGGTCCTGCAGCCGTACAAGCTGGTGAGCCGGGAGTTCCAGCCGCAGACCACGGTGGTGTCCGTGGGCCCCGTGCGCATCGGGGGCCCGGAGGTGGTGGTGATGGCGGGCCCGTGCTCGGTGGAAAGCCGGGAGCAGATCCTGCAGGCCGCCCGGGCGGTGAAGGAGGCGGGGGCGGTGATGCTGCGGGGAGGCGCCTTCAAGCCCCGGACTTCCCCGTACTCCTTCCAGGGGCTGGAGGAGGAGGGGCTGCGGCTTTTGGCGGAGGCCCGGGAGGAGGTGGGGCTGCCGGTGGTCACGGAGGTCCTGGACGCCCGGCAGCTGGAGCTGGTGCTGCGGTACGCGGACATGGTGCAGATCGGGGCCCGGAACATGCAGAACTACACCCTCCTGCGGGAGGTGGGGCGGGCCCGGTGCCCTGTGCTCCTCAAGCGGGGGCCCGCGGCCACGGTGGAAGAGACCCTGCTGGCCGCGGAGTACATCCTGTCCGAGGGCAACCCCCACGTGGTGCTGTGCGAGCGGGGCCTGCGCGGCTTCGACAACCACACCCGGTTTTTGCTGGACCTGGGATCCGTCCCGGTGCTGCAACACCTCAGCCACCTGCCCGTGGTGGTGGACCCCAGCCAGGCCGCGGGCAAGCGGCAGTGGGTGCCGCCCCTGGCCCGGGCCGCGGTGGCCGTGGGGGCGGACGGCCTCCTGGTGGAAGTCCACCCCGACCCCGAGCGGGCCCTCAGCGACGGCCCCCAGCAGCTGCGGCCCGCCCAGTTCGCCCAGCTCATGGCAGAGCTGCGGGCCGTGGCCGCCGCCGTGGGCCGCAGCCTGGCTACCAGCCCGGTGCCCTCGCGGTGAAGGCCGTGCGGCTGGACACGGTGGCCATCGTGGGTACGGGCCTCATCGGCGGGGCCCTGGGGATGGCCCTGCGGCAGAGCGGGGTGGTGCGGCGGGTGGTGGCGTTGGACCGAGACCCCAGGACCGCCCGGCGGGCGGTGGAACGCGGGGCCGCGGACGAGGCAGCCCCGGACCCGCGGGGTCTGCGGGACGCCCAGGTAATCATCGTGAGCACGCCCCTGGACCACATCGCCCAGACCTGCACGGCCCTGCGGCCTCACCTGGCACCCGACGCCGTGGTCACGGACACGGGCAGCGTGAAGGCCCCCGTGGTCCGGGCGGTGGAGCAGTCCTCGTACCCCTTGCGGTTCGTCGGCGGCCACCCCATGGCGGGCACCGAAGGGCAAGGCATCGAGCACGCGGACCCAGCCTTCCTGCGGGGGCGCCCGTACCTGCTCACTCCCACGGGGTTCACGGACCGCGAGGCGGTGACCCTGGTGGCGGACCTGGTGCGGGCCATCCCCATGGTGCCCGTGGTCATGCAGCCTGAGGTGCACGACCGTCTGGTGGCCCTGGTGAGCCACCTGCCGTACGTGGTGGCGTGCGCGGTGGTGCTGGCCGCTTCCTCGGAGCCGGAGTCCCTGGAGGTGGGCGGTCCGACCTTCCGCGAGCTGGGCCGGCTGGCGCGGAACCCCGTGGACATGTGGGACCAGATCACGCGCCTGAACCGGGACGAGGTCCTCCGGGCCCTCCGGCGGTTCCGGCAGGAGCTGGACCGTCTGGAAGACGCTCTGCAGAAAGGCCAGCTGCGGCCCCTCCTGGAGCACGCCCGCCAGGCGGCGGAGCGGGCCAGGGGGAAGGAGCCATGAGCCGGACGGCCTTGCTCGCCCTGCACCCGGGTCCCCGCGGCTACGAGTCCCTGCTCCGGCAGGGCAACCTGGTCCCCGTGTCCTGCGAGGTGGTGGCGGACCTGGAGACACCCATCTCCGCCTTCCTCAAGCTGCGGGACCTCCCCCACGCCTTCCTCCTGGAGAGCGTGGAAGGTGGGGAGCGCCTGGCCCGCTACTCCTTCCTGGGTGCGGCCCCGCGCGTGCTGGTGACGTACCGGGACGGGCAGGTGCAGGTGGGCGACCGGCAGCGGCCAGGACCCCTCCTGCCCGTCCTGCGGGAGCTGCTCCAGCCCTACCGGCCCGTCCGCGACCCGGAGCTCCCCCGCTTCGTGGGAGGCCTGGTGGGCTTCCTGGGGTACGACTTGGTGCGGGACTGGGAGCGGCTACCCCACCGGCCGCCGGACGACCTGGGGATCCCCACGGCGCAGCTGGGGCTGTACGACACCGTGGTGTGCTTCGACCACGTGCGGCGCCGGATGCGGGTGGTGGCGTGCGCCTTCGCGGAGGAGGGAGCCGAGCGCGCCTACCGGGCCGCCCGGGAACGTATTGAGCAGGTCCTGGAACGCCTGCAGCGGCGCCTCCCCGAGCAGACGGTCCCCACCGCCAGGCCTTCGGTACGGGTGCAGTCCAACATGACCCGGGAGGCCTTCCTGGAACGGGTGGTGCGGTGCAAGCGGTACATCCGCGCCGGGGACATCTTCCAGGTCATCCTCTCGCAGCGGTTCGCCACACCCGTGCACGGCCTGGACCCCTTCCGCCTGTACCGGGCCGCCCGGGTCATCAACCCCTCGCCCTTCCTGTTCTACCTGGACTTCCCCGCCGCCCGCCTCGCGGGGTCGTCCCCGGAGCTTCTGGTCCGGCTTGAGGGGGGACGGGTGTGGATGCGGCCCATCGCGGGAACCCGGCCACGGGGCCGCACCCCCGAGGAGGACGCGGCCCTCGAGGCGGAGCTGCGCGCCAGCGAGAAGGAGCGGGCGGAACACGTGATGCTGGTGGACCTCACACGCAACGACGTGGGCCGGGTGTGCCGCTACGGCAGCGTGCAGACCACGGAGCTCATGGTGGTGGAGCGGTACTCGCACGTGATGCACATGGTGAGCACGGTGCAGGGCGAGCTGAACCCGGGACGGGACGCCTTCCACGTCCTGGAGGCGGCCTTTCCCCACGGGACGGTCACGGGGGCCCCCAAGGTCCGGGCCATGGAGATCATCGACGAACTGGAGCCCGTGGCCCGGGGGCCGTACGCGGGGGCGGTGGGCTACGTGGGGTTCGACGGGACCATGGACACCTGCATCACCATCCGCACCCTGGTGGTCCGCGAGGGGGTGGCGTACGTGCAGGCGGGAGCCGGGATCGTGGCGGACTCCGAGCCGGAGGCGGAGTACCGGGAGACGGTGAACAAGGCGCAGGCCCTGCTGCGGGCGGTGGAACTCGCCAGTTCCGGCAGCTTGGTCTGAAGGGAGGGCGGCGGTGATCCTCGTGGTGGACAACTACGACTCCTTCACCTACAACCTCGTGCAGTACCTGGGGGAGCTCGGGGCGGAGGTGGAGGTGGTCCGCAACGACGCGGCCACCGCCGCGCAGATCGCCTCCCGGAACCCCGAGGCCGTGGTGCTCTCCCCGGGCCCCTGCACCCCCAGGGAGGCGGGGGTCTCCAACGACGTGCTGCGGGAGCTCAGCCCGCGGATCCCCATCCTCGGGGTGTGTCTGGGCCACCAGTGCATCGCCCACGTCTTCGGAGGCCGGGTGGTGCTGGCACCCCAGGAGGTGCACGGCAAGACGTCCGAGGTGTGGCACGACGGCCGCACCCTGTTCGCCGGCCTGCCCAACCCCTTCCGCGCCACCCGCTACCACTCCCTGGTGGTGGACGCGGAGGGCTTGCCCCCGGAGCTGGAGGTGTCCGCCCGCAGCCCCGAGGGGCTGGTCATGGGGTTGCGCCACCGCCACCGGCCCACGGAGGGGGTGCAGTTCCACCCGGAGTCCGTCCTCACGGAGTGCGGGAAGGAGCTGCTGCGGAACTTCCTGCGGCTGGTGCGGCAGTGGCACGCCACGGGGCGGTGGGGGGAGGTCACACGGGAGGAGGTGCGGGGATGATCCGGGAGGCCATCGCCAAGCTGGTGGACGGCGGTTCCCTGACCGCCGCGGAGGCCACCGAGGTCATGGGCGAGATCATGGACGGACAGGCCACCCCGGCGCAGATCGGGGCTTTGGTCACCGCCCTGCGCATGAAGGGGGAAACCCCGGAGGAGATCGCGGGGTTCGCGGTGGCCATGCGGCAGCGGGCCCACCGCATCGAGCCTCGCGTGCCGGTGTTCGTGGACGTGGTGGGCACGGGCGGCGACCGGTCGGGGACCTTCAACATCTCCACCGTGGCGGCCTTCGTGGTGGCGGGCGCGGGCGTCCCTGTCGCCAAGCACAACAACCGCGCGGTGAGCAGCCGGTGCGGCAGCGCGGACCTCCTGGAGGCCCTGGGCCTTCCCGCGGACGTGGAGCCGGAGCGGGCCCGCCGGGCCATCGAGGAGGTGGGGATCGGGTTCTTGTTCGCCCCCCGCTTCCACCCCGCCATGCGGCACGCGGCCGGGCCGCGGCGGGAGATCGGCATCCGCACGGTGTTCAACGTCCTGGGCCCCCTCACCAACCCCGCGGGCGCCCGGCACCAGGTGGTGGGGGTGTACCACCCCTCCCTGGTGGAGCCCTTGGCCCACGTGCTGGCCCAGCTGGGGGCCTCCCACGCCTTCGTGGTGCACGGGGACGGGATGGACGAGCTCGCCCCCAGCGGGCCCTCGCAGGTGGCGGAGGTGCGGGGCGGGAGGGTGCGGACCTTCCAGCTGCAGCCGGAGGACGCGGGCCTTCCCCGCCACCCGGCCCACGCGGTGCGGGGCGGAGAAGCGCAGGACAACGCCCGCTTGGCTCTGGGAGTCCTCCGGGGAGAAAGAGGGCCGCACCGGGACGTGGTGCTCCTGAACGCCGCGGCCGCCCTGGTGGCCGCGGGCACCTGCGCGGACCTCCGGGAGGGCGCGCAGCGGGCCGCGGAGAGCATCGACCGGGGGGCCGCCCTGGCCAAACTCGAGGAGCTCCGGGCCTTCCTGGGAGGGGTCGCGTGAGCGTCCTGGACGAGATCGCGGCACACAAGCGCCGGGAGCTGGAGGAGGCCCGGCGGGTTGTCCCCGAGGAGGAGGTGGCCCGCCGGGCGTTGTCGGCTCCCCCGCCCCGGCCCTTCGCCGCCGCCCTGGCGGGACCCGGGCTGCGGGTGGTGGCGGAGGTCAAGCTGGCCTCCCCGTCCGCGGGCGTGCTGCGGGAGGACCTGGACCCCGCGCAGCTGGCGCGGGCCTACGGGGAAGCCGGAGCCTGCGCCCTGTCGGTCCTCACGGACCGGCGTTTCTTCCGGGGAGCCCCGGAGCACCTGCAGCAGGCCCGCGCCGCCACGCGCCTGCCCGTGCTCCGGAAGGACTTCACCCTGGACGCGTACCACGTGTACGAGGCCCGGGCCCTGGGCGCAGACGCGGTCCTGCTCATCGCCGCCCTCCTGGGCGACCGGGAGCTAGCAGACCTGGTGGTCTTGGCGGAATCCTTAGGGATGGCAGCCCTGGTGGAGGTGCACACGGAGGAAGAGGTGGACCGCGCCCTGGCCGCGGGGGCCCGGCTGGTGGGGATCAACAACCGGGACCTGCGGACCTTCCGGGTGGACCTGCAGACCACGGTCCGGCTGCGTTCCCGCGTCCCCGACTCCGTGCCCGTGGTGAGCGAAAGCGGCATCGAAACCGCCCAGGACGTGTGCCGGCTGTGGGACGCGGGCGTGCGGGCGATCCTGGTGGGCTCCGCCCTGGTGCGCAGTCCAGACCCCGCCTCCAAGCTGCGGGAGCTTGTGCGGGCGGTGACCGAGGAAGGAGGGAGACCGTGGAACGTGTCCTGACCCAACCCCAACCGCAGTCCGCGGTGCCCACCGTGCCCCGGGTGTTCTCCGGGATCCAACCCACGGGCCTGATCCACCTGGGCAACTACGTGGGGGCCCTGCGGCAGTGGGTGGAGCTGCAGCGCCAGTACGAGTCGTACTTCTGCATCGTGGACCTCCACGCCATCACCGTGCCCTACGAGCCCACAGAGCTCCAACAGCGCATCCTGGAGGCCGCCGCCGCCAACCTCGCCGCGGGCATCGACCCGCAGCGGTCGGTGCTGTTCGTCCAGTCCCACGTGCCGGAGCACACGGAGCTCATGTGGCTGCTCAACACCATCACCCCCGTGGGGCAGCTGGAGCGCATGACCCAGTACAAGGAGAAGGCGCGACGGAGCAAGCACGGGGTGATGGCGGGGCTCTTGAACTACCCTGTCCTGCAGGCCGCGGACGTGCTCCTGTACAAGGCGACCCTGGTGCCCGTGGGGGAAGACCAGGTCCAGCACATCGAGCTCATGCGGGACATCGCGGAGCGCTTCAACAAGGCTTTCGGGGAGACCTTCCCGCTGCCGGAGGCGCGCCTGTCCAAGGGGGCCCGCATCATGGCCCTCAACGACCCCACCAAGAAGATGAGCAAGAGCGTACCGGGCAGCTACATCGCCCTCACGGAGGAACCGGAGGAGATCCGCCGCAAGGTGCGGGCCGCGGTCACGGACCCGGGGCCGCCCCAGCGGGGCGCCCGGCTGGAGGACGCGAGCCCCGGGGTGGCCAACCTGTTCACCCTCCTAGAGGTGTTCGCCCCCCACGCGTACGCGCACTTCGCGGAGGCGTACCGGGAGGGGACCATCCGGTACAGCGAGCTCAAGCAGGTCCTGGCAGACGCCCTGGTGGAGACCTTGCAGCCCATCCGGGAGCGCTACCGGCAGCTCCTGTCCCACCCGCAGGAAGTCTGGGACATCCTCCGCCAGGGGGCGGACCGGGCGCGGCCTGTGGCTCAGGCCACCATGGAGGAAGTCCGGCGGCGCATGGGCCTGCGGGGAGAGCTGGTGTGACGCGGGTGAAGATCTGCGGGATCCGCACCGCCTCCGCGGCCCTCGCGGCCGCGGAGGCCGGGGCCGACGCGGTGGGCTTCGTGTTCTACCCCCGAAGCCCCCGTTTCGTGACCCCCGAGCAAGCCGCGGAGCTGGCGCGGCTGTTGCCGCCCTTCTTGGTGCGGGTAGGCGTCTTCGTCAACCCGCCCGTGGAACTGGTGGAGCGGGTGGCCGACCGGGTAGGCTTGGACCTGGTGCAGCTCCACGGGGACGAGCCCCCGGAGGTGTGCGCCCGGCTCCGTCACCGGGTGGTCAAGGCGTTCCGGGTGCAGGGACCGGAGGTCCTGCGCCAAATCCGCGCCTACCGCGTGTCCGCGGTACTCCTGGACGCCCACGTGCCGGGCCGGTACGGCGGCACGGGCTGGTGCTTCGACTGGTCCCTAGCCCGGCAGGTGGACCGCCCGGTGATCCTTTCCGGCGGCCTCACCCCGGAGAACGTGGCGGAGGCCATCCGGCAGGCCCGGCCGTACGCGGTGGACGTCAGCAGCGGAGTGGAGACGGACGGCGAGAAGGACCCCCGGAAGATCGCCGCCTTCGTGCGCGCGGTCCGCCAGGCAGACCTGCAGCTCCAGGAGGTGGCCCCGTGACCCGGATCACCCTCCCCGACGCCCGCGGAAAGTTCGGCCCCTTCGGGGGCCGGTACGTCCCCGAGACCCTGGTGCCGGCTCTGGAGGAGCTGGAGGAGGCCTACGCCCGCTTTTCCCGGGACCCGGAGTTTCACGCGGAGCTGGAGGGCCTTCTCCGCGACTACGCGGGGCGGCCCACCCCCCTGTACTTCGCCCGGCGTCTGTCCGACCGGCTGGGCCTGCGGGTGTACCTCAAGCGGGAAGACCTCCTGCACACCGGAGCCCACAAGATCAACAACGCCCTGGGTCAGGTGTTGCTGGCCAAGCGCATGGGCAAACGCCGGGTGATCGCGGAGACGGGCGCAGGGCAGCACGGGGTCGCCACGGCCACCGCCGCGGCCATGCTCGGCCTGCCCTGCGACGTGTACATGGGAAGGGAGGACACCGAACGTCAGGCCCTGAACGTGTACCGGATGCAGCTTTTGGGTGCCCGGGTGATCCCCGTGGACGCGGGCACCCGCACCTTGAAGGACGCCATCAACGAGGCCCTGCGGGACTGGGTGACCCACGTCCGGGACACCTTCTACGTCATCGGGTCCGTGGTGGGACCCCACCCCTATCCCAGGATGGTCCGGGACTTCCAAGCGGTGATCGGGCGGGAGGCCCGGGCGCAGGTCCTGGAGCGGGAGGGCAGGCTTCCGGACGCGGTGGTGGCGTGCGTGGGCGGCGGGAGCAACGCCATAGGGCTTTTCGCCGCCTTCGTAGACGACCCGGGCGTGCACCTGGTGGGGGTGGAGGCCGGAGGGCTGGGGCTGGAGACGGGCCGGCACGCGGCCAGCCTCACCGCGGGCAGCCCCGGCGTCCTGCACGGCGCGTACACCTACCTCCTCCAGGACGAAGCGGGCCAGGTCCTGGGAACCCACTCCGTCTCCGCCGGCCTGGACTACCCCGCGGTGGGCCCGGAGCACGCGTACCTGAAGGAAACCGGCCGGGCGGAGTACGTGGCGGTGACCGACCGGGAAGCCCTGGAGGCCTTCCACCTCCTGGCCCAGCTCGAGGGGATCCTCCCGGCCCTGGAACCCGCCCACGCCCTCGCCTACCTGCCCGTCCTCGCGGAGCGGTTGGGTCCCGGCGCGGTGGTGGTGGTCGGGCTGTCCGGGCGCGGGGACAAGGACGTGGACACCGTGCGCCGCCAGGAGGTTCCTCCATGACCCGGTTGGAGTCCCTGTTCCGGCGGGTCCGGGCCCGGCGCCGGGCTGCTCTCATGCCCTTCCTCGAAGCGGGAGACCCGGACTTCGAAGTGTTGGAGCGCATGGTGCCGGCCTTGGTGGAGGCCGGGGCGGAGGCTCTGGAGCTGGGAGTGCCCTTCTCCGACCCCGTGGCCGACGGGCCGGTGCTGCAGCGTGCCGCGCAACGGGCCCTCCACCGCGGGGTACGGCTGCCAGACGTGCTGGAGTTCGTCCGGAGCCTCCGGCGGCAGACGGAGATCCCCGTGGCCTTGCTGTCTTACGCCAACCCCCTGGTGCGGTACGGGTGGGAGGCTTTCTGCCGGGACGCGGCCGCCGCGGGGGTGGACGCGGTGATCCCCGCGGACGTACCCGCGGACGAAGGCGAGGCCCTGGTGTCCGCGGCCCGCCGCTGGGGCCTCCACACAGTGTTCCTCGTGGCCCCCACCAGCACGGACCGCCGCATCCGGCTGGCGGCCTCCCTGTCCACGGGGTTCCTGTACTGCGTGTCCCTGACGGGCACCACGGGCCCCCGGGACCAGCTCAGCCCGGAAGCCGTCCACGTCCTGCGCCGGGTCCGGCAGCTCACGGACCTTCCCGCGGTCCTGGGTTTCGGGATCGCCTCGCCCGAACACGCCCGGGCGGTGGCGCAGGAGGCGGACGGGGTCATCGTGGGCAGCGCCCTGTACCGGGTGCTGGAGACCGCGGAAGACCCGGTCCGGGCCGCAGTAGACTTCCTGCGGCCCTTCTCCCAAGCTTTAGGAGGCCCCTGAAAACCCCGGGCAGGACCGGTCTCACGGCACCGTGGACGGTGCGGCACGGACTGTGCAGGCACGGGGGCGGAGGTGCAGCATGCAGGTGAGAGAAGTGCGCCCCCGGCCGGAGAACCCGCCCGCCGTGGCGTGGGGTGCCGGGTTCGTGGACGCCCTGCGGCAGGTCTGGGGGGTGGCTCCTGTGTCGCGGATCTCGGGGCCCGCCGCGACTTCCGGAAGCGCGAGGCCCGCGGCCCCTAACTCCGGGGACGCAGCCCCGCGCCGCCCGCCCTCCCTGTGGGAGCGGCTAGTGGGCTGGGTGCGGGACGTGGTACGGGGTGCCCTGGACCTCCTGCGCGTGGGGTTGGAGACCTTCCTGCAGGCCCTGGGCGGCCGTTGAACCCCTTTTCCGGCTAAAATGGGCCTGACATGGCCTTCGGGGTCCGGGACTTCCACGACCTGGTGCGGCTGCTCGGGGAACACCCGGAGTGGCGGGAAGAGCTGCGACGCCTGCTCCTCACGGAGGAGCTCCTGGCGCTGCCGCAGGTGGTGCAGGACCTGGCCAGGGAGGTCCGGCGGCTGGCGGAGTTGCAGGCTGCCACGGACCAGCGGGTGGCCCGGCTGGTCGAGGCCCAGGCGGCCAGCGACCAGCGTCTCGCCCGCGTGGAAGAAGCCGTCGCCCAACTCGCCCAGGCCCAGACCAGAACCGAAGAACGCCTCGGGACCCTCGAAGAAGCCGTCGCCCAGCTCACCCGCGCCCAGACCAGAACCGAAGAACGCCTCGGGACCCTCGAAGAAGCCGTCGCCCAGCTCACCCGCG
>Ga0197143_1000614_pt1 | contig 36841 bp, 31 predicted proteins | sample GBS70_MetaG_FD_148603 | JGI IMG/M metagenome (GOLD analysis project Ga0197143, IMG submission 148603) | Sediment microbial communities from Great Boiling Springs, Gerlach, Nevada, United States - GBS 70_MetaG | ecosystem: Environmental > Aquatic > Thermal springs > Hot (42-90C) > Sediment... | reverse complement strand
CGACTTTTTCTCAACCTCAGCCATCACCGACTCCATGTGTCCGTCGATGGTTGGTACACGTGTGCATGTTGCGTAGACCTCCACGCCTGCTGGTTCAACAACTTCCCCCTGAAGTCTCCCAAGTATTTTCGCGGTCTCTATCTCGACCTTCTTCTCCTCACCCGATATGTAGGGTATCACGTTTCCTAATATGGAGAGTGAGGCGACTCCGGGATATCCAGCCCCCGAGACAGCCTGCATGGTCGTGACGATTACACGTCTCAAACCCAGGTTAACGTGCAGCGGGTGGAGCGGTAGGACGAGGCCGACGGTTGTGCAGTTAGGCGTGGTTACTATGTAGCCTTCCCAGCCGCGTCTCTTTTTCTGGAGACCGACGAGCTTTAGGTGGTCGGGGTTGATTTCGGGGACTATCAGCGGCACATCAGGCTCCATCCTGTATGCAGCGGCGTCGCTGAAGACAGGAAACCCCGCCTCCGCAAACCGGCTCTCCGTCTCCCTGGCGGCCTCTGTGGGCAGGCATGAGAAAACCAAGTCTGCGTCCACTTTTTTCGGGTCCGTGGGCAGGACCTCCATCTCAGCTATCTCCTTAGGCGGCGGAGGGGCCTCACCCCGCACAGCCTCCACATACTTCCTGCCGACCGAGTCCTTACCCGTCAAGGATTTGATCTTGAACCACGGATGGCTCTGCAGCATCCTGATGTAGTGCTGGCCAACCATGCCCGTAGCCCCGAGGATCGCAACACTGTATGATCGCATGCCGCTTTCCAATTTTAAGTAGGCAGTTATATGTTTGTCGTAGGTGATAGCGGTAGTGTCCGGATTAGGGGTTAAATGGCTGGGGGCCCCATATTAGTTAGTCGCCGGAGGGTAATACAGCCATACCTAATAGTATTTAAAGCTTTATCCAGAAACTATCACTCACCAATATAAGGTAGAGTTAATATTAAAGTTTGGAAGAACTTAAACATGTTCGATAAACATCTTGGTGAAAAGTTCTTTGTAAGCCATTATAACTTTTCAAAAGATGTTTCGGACTTGCTTAAGCAAATGCCACAGAAGGTATATTTCCACGATGTTACGTTACGTGATGGGGAACAGCAAGCGGGGATAACATTCAGGGATGACGAGAAAGTTTCCATCGCTCAAGCTCTTGACGAGGCAGGTGTAGACAGAATAGAAGCAGGGATGCCAGCTGTCTCGCCCTCAGACGAAAAAGCCGTAAAGGAGATCGCAAAGCTTGGACTCAGTGCTAAAATATTTGCTTTCTCACGTTGTTTGAAAAGCGATGTCGATCTAGCATTAAAGTGTGATGTGGAAGGAGTAGTTATGGAAATTCCATCTAGCGATCATTTACTTCGACGCGCATATAGGTGGAGTGAAGAGAAGGCCATTCAGCTGGCTGTTGAGGCTACGTCTTATGCACACGAACACGGTCTTTTTGTTGCATTTTTCACTATCGATTCTACGAGGGCCTCCTTCGACACGGCTTGGAAACTCATAAACTCAGTAGCTGAATATGGTCACATGGATTCGTTAGTGCTTGTTGATACATTTGGTGTATGTTCTCCTCATGCTATTTCCCATTTTGTTAACTTATTTAAAGCGAGAGTTAAGAAGCCGCTAGAAATACACGTACACAACGATTTCGGGCTAGCTGTAGCTAATTCAATCATGGCAGTAGTTAATGGAGTTGAGACAGTACACGTTTCAGTTAATGGAATAGGAGAAAGGACCGGTAACGCTCCTTTAGAAAGCACCTCAATGGCTTTACATTTGCTTTATGGGGTTGATATCAACATTAGAACAGAGAAGTTGAAACCGTTATCAAGCCTAGTCGAAGAATTTTCAAGAATAAAGTTGGAACCCCAACATCCAATAGTCGGAGATAAGATATTCACAATTGAATCTGGTATTGTGGCTGGCTGGTGGGCAAATGTAGAAGAGGAGTATCCCAATGAGATATTTCCCTTCCTTCCCGAGTATGTAGGTCAAAAATTCATAAAAGTTGTAGTTGGAAAAAAGAGCGGCAAGGACTCACTAGCTTATAAACTACGAAAGAATAATATAAAAATCGAAGACGACAAAATGGATGCTGCCTTGATGCTAGTAAAGTCACACTCTTTACTCCTAAAGAGAGAGTTAAGTGACGAAGAACTGCTGGCAATACTGCAAAAAGGCGGGCTTATAAAACGCTAATATTTCCGTCTCATATAATGATAAGTTTCCTACAAAAACCTAAGCAAAAAATTTGAGCTATCGCGTTTCACAAACTTTAAATGAAAGTGACCACGCGCAGGAGCTGCCAATCTAATCGTAGCAGGGCATGATTTCATTCGCAACGTATTCAAGGGCGTTAAATTCTCTAGTTACTGGTAGTAAGTTTAGGTGGGTGATCCCCGCGCTAATGTATTCGTCCACCCTTCTAGCTAACTCGTTTTTTTCGCATATTAAGTAAGGCTGTTTTTTGGCATCTTCTAATGACATGTTGAGAACTTGGGCTACTGCCTTTCTAGCTCTGCCTTCATCCCCATCGATTATGTAAATATATTTGTTGATTATTCGCTGAAAATCCTGATCATCCCTCTTCGATTCCTGCAAATATTTACCAAGTATCTCGGTAGCCTTCCTAATGTATTCTGCTGAGATATGAGCCGCGGCATACCATCCATCTCCGAGCTCCACTGCTCTCTTGAGAAGTTGCTCAAAGCGTCTTGGATCGTTAATGGAGCGTCCACCAGCTCCAATCATTATTGGTGGATGTGGCTTTTGTAAGGGTTTGGGTTCAAGCCTGATTTCTTTAAACTTCCAAAATCTCCCTTCCCAGCTCGCTGCTTCGCTGGTCCAAAGCAATTTCATAACTTTAATGGCTTCTTCAAATCTTTTACCTCTTTCTCCTATATTTACGCCTACAAGATCAAACTCTTTATCAAGCCATCCGATCGCAGCCCCCAGCATAAACCGTCCACTAGAAATGACATCTAAAGTCGCTATTTCTTTGGCAAGCAGACCTGGATTTCTAAGAGGAAGTAAAATTACGGATCCTATCCTTGTTTTTTTAACGAAGGCGGAAATAGATGCGATTGTTATGAGTGGTTCATACCAGCTCGTAGGGATAAGTGAGGGAACCACCATATAACGTTCCACATGCCAAATAGCTGTATAACCCAGTTTCTCAACCTCTCTACAGAAATTAATTAACTCATCTCCCGACATATATTCGCCCTGCCAGTTTCCCCCACAATAATCAGGTAGCACAACACCGAAGGTTGCCTTTTTGGGCATTTATTTCACCTCAATCCTCCCTAAAGTTTCACACTCACAATTATGCCATGATATTTAACCTTTTTTAGTAGGCCTTTGGGGTAGTGTCCGGATAAGGAATTACATGGCAAGGAGGACGACCATCGCTAGTTCGAGTAACATCTATCGCCCGATATCATTTAAACCTCGCCTGGACAATATCCAAAGCCTGATACTGTCCAGATTTGTTTATATGTATGCATTATGCGCATAGAAAAAGTAGGGTGGTTAAGGTTTTAGCTGTGTTTGATCATATGTTTGATGGTGGCTATAGTTCTTAATATGGCTTTGGAGCCTAGGTATATCTGTTGATGAGGCTAAGATATCAGTTACATGGTCTGCTGGAAAGGACGATTCCTGAGTCCTAAATGTAAAGAACCCCATATATAGAGAGAATCCTGTCACGCGACAGCTGGTCCTCTATTGATTATTATTTTCTTAAACCATCAGCTAACCAATCAAACAGATGAAGCTTAAACATTTTCCTCAGCACGCGAAGGCGTTTGTCTAACCGCGACCGAAGAAAGAATTAAAATTATTAATTAATATAGCATATTTCACGTTGTCCTGTAAAGGTAAATCAAATAATTCTAGCGCATTAGCACGCATACCTTTCACCCCAGGGCTAGGCCAATCACTTCCGAACATAACTCTTTCATAGATATCTGATATTCGTGGAAAATAATTTAGAAGATTTTTCGGAGGTATTCCAGATATGTCCAGATATAGGTTACTATGTCTGCGGAGGAGATAGAATGCAGTTTCATTCCAAAAGGGTCTTCCACCATGTGCCATTATTATTTTTAGTTTAGGGAAGTCAACCATTATGTCGTCAAGATAAACGGGATCACCATACTTAATCCTAGCCTTTGGGAACATGGAGGTTCCAGTATGCACTGTGAGGGGTATCTTGTTGTCGTTAGCAAACTCATACAGCCACTCCAGCTGGGGCAATCTAAGTGCGCCAAACTCTTCTCTGTACTGGTTCGGATATATAAGTTGATGAACAGGATGTAACTTAAAACCCACAATTTCCAGCTTGGAATAGCAATTTTCAATGTTATTAATGAACTCTGATAAATTTAACGATAAATCTACTCCACCAAAAGGAATTAACCTATCACGGTATTCTTTACAATAATTTGCTGCAAACTCATTTACGGACAGATCATAACCAATTGTATCTTTTGCAACATAGTTTATAATAACCATTCTATCAACTCCCTCTTCATCCATCCTTTTTATGATATATTCAGGATTAGTCTCAATTAATTTCCAATTCATCTTAAAATCTTGATTTAGTGACATAAATTCGAAAGCTCCTTTGTTCAATTTTGAGAAAGGATTTATATGTACGTGTACATCATTAAATTTGAGTGTTTGCATTTTGTATCAACCTCGATTTGGCCATTTCTTTTAAAATCGCTCTTTTAATTTTCCCAGTCGCAGTTCTAGGAATTTCATCAATTATTAAGAAGTGCTTAGGAATTTTGAAAGGCGGCAGGAATCCAGAGATTTTATCCTTTAGCTCATTTAGGAGTTGGTGTTGTTGCTGGTTTTTCGGAACGACAAAAGCCACCATTATGTTTAGATCTTCAGGTGGCGTTGCGATGTGAGTCACAGCACATTCTGAGACAAGGCCGGTTTTTAATATGACTTCCTCTATTTCGAGTGGAGAGATCCACATCCCGTGGATTTTAAATACATCATCAATCCTGCCAACATAATAAAAGTATCCATCGTGATCAAAGTATAATTTGTCTTTCGTATTAAACCATTCTCCAACAATATATCGTTTAGTGTCATCTCTTCTATGCCAATAAAAAGGAGAAACACTTTCACCCCTCAGATACAGCGTCCCAACAACCCCTGATGTGGTAATATCTTCTCCCTTGTCATCAACAAGTTTTACGTTCCACATAGGTATTGGCTGTCCAGCTGCGCCTGGCTTGGCCCTTTCAGGTAGATAGGAAATATAAATCCACTCAGCTTCCGAGCTCCCTATTCCGTTATATATTTCAATCCCAGTAATTTCCCGCCATCTCTCAAACACCGTTGCCGGTAGCTGTTCACCGCCAGCGATACAATATTTAAGTTTTTTAAACCTTACATTTTCCGCTCCTCTCATTTTTATTCTCATGATAAGTTTTAGGTATAGTGTGGGAACAGCAAGAAAATGGGTAACATCAAAGCTGGTGAGATTGTCGAGAACCCTATCTGGGTCTGATCTCTCAGGGTCTATCAATGTACATGACCCCGTCATGAGCGGAATATGTAGTCCAAACATTCTCCCCGCAGAAAAGTACAATTTAGAAGCAGAATAAAACAGGCTGTCCACCTCTATCGGCGTAACATTTATTATGTAAGGATAAACAGAGTATGGTAGATCATGGTGCAAGTGCACAGCAGCTTTTGGTTTATCTGTAGTCCCTGATGTGTAAACCCAATAAGCGGGATCGTCTTTATGGACTTCCTCAAGTGGTGCCCAACTAGCGGTGTTGTATAGTCTAGCTCTAAATTCAGGTGAATCAAAAATATACGTTTTTTTAACTAATTTGATACCTATGCCTGTTTTTATCGTTTGAATTTTCGAGATGCAAGATTTATCCGTGAAAATAATTCTAGCCCTACTATCTGCTAAGTAGTAAGATATTTCCTCAGCATCGTAATTTGGGTTGATGAAGAATGGCACCATTCCAATACGTACTGCTGCGAGAAAGGCCGCAATACCAGTAACATTATCACGTGCGACTATGGCAACTCTATCCCCAAGATCCAAATCTTCTGTTTTCAGGATGTTTGAAATTTTGCAAGTTAGTTCTAGAAGCTCATTATACGTATATGTTTTCCTTAGACCGATATCAATGACTGCCTGTCTGTCACCATACCCTTTATTAACCCAGTGGTCCAGATGGTAATAACATACATTGAATGTTTCTGGGACTCCTTCGTAAATTAAGGTGTATGGAATCATGGGTGATACTCAACTAGTTTAGACGGATTATCTTTAATTAGTCTGTTAATATCACTGTCAGAGAAGCCATAATCTTTTAGGTCTGATATCATTTTTAGCAAAACGTCGACTGGATGTCCTTTTTGCGGTTGCCCCGCATCGCTGGAGATAATACATCTGTTTATTCCAACACGTCTGATGTGGTCTGCAAGCTCTTTTGGGTCATATCCAGCAACTGCACAATGTTCCATTATTCCCCCCAAGTCTGCAAGTTTTATTTGGTCCTCTATGGAAAATTTTGTTGCCTTGAATTCTGGATGGGTGACTAGAATTTTTCTTAAACCAACTTTTTTGGCTATCTCTAGCAGTTTGTATGTTTCAGTCAGGGAAAGATGACCTGTTCCAAGTATGGCATTAGCTTCTGCTATCAGTTCAAGGATTTCAACAACTTCAGGTTTAACATCCCCATTAGCATCCAATACCGTGATTCCGTCAGTCTTCTTCTTAGATGAATTAAAGACCTTTATCCTTTGAACCGATGTAAGGGTAGGCTCCCCGAAAACTTTTAGATGGTTTGCTGCGTCTAAAGTAGGCATCCACACTTCTACCGCACCAAGCGACAATGCTTTATCTACAGCGTTTGGGTTAAGTCCTCCAACACTCCAGTTGAGTACAATTCCCCCGAGAACTCTTGTTCTTTTTCTGAGTTTTGACATTAGATGCGCCCTGCTGGCAGTTTCCGTAAAATGATTTTTTATCAGGTATCCATAGTAACCTATTTCATCTAAAACCTCTATAAATTCTAAATCATCTACAGCGCGTTGGAAAACATCTGGTGCAGTATGTACATGTAGATCTAACGCCCCCTCTAATAAGCTCGAGTATTCCCTTAGCTCACGGGCTGGGAGAATTTTTTTGCTGTATGTATTCATTCATAAAAGATAATTAACACTTGAATAAAAAGATTTCGCGGGATGCAAACCGCTGTTAGAATCATGTAATCTTCCAGTATCATATTAGTGTCAAGTTAATAACTTTTACTACTAATTAACATCAGTGTGTAGGAGAGAAGTGTTTAGGTTGGCTCTCAGAACCTCTCACGAACGTACCTGAAGCGGATCAGAGTGTCGACCGACTTCTCACAAATGTAGATAATAATTTACTCAATGGTCGTAAAACGAGATTGTCAAGGGTTCTATCGATGTTCATCATCGAAGAAGCTCCAATTTGGTTTGATGTGGGACGATGGGAAAAATCGATGTCGGCGACCATGTCAATTATATGGAAGAAATGTGATTGATGGCCTGCTTGTCAGGGTAGGCCTTGACATCACGTGGGACAGGGTCTGGGATATTGGCGGATAGTTATCCACCAAAGTTAGCGCTTAGGCTACTTTATTTATCAAATATCGTTTTACCCAATCAAAAACGTCGAGAACCCCTGTCTTAAAATCATATTTCGGAACAAAGCCCAGCTCTGTTTTTGCTCGTGAAATGTCGGAGGGATACCTAATAGGTCGGGGTACTTCCTTTATTTTTATGTTAGTAAGTGTTTTCTTAGTAGCTTCTTTTAGGAGAGAATGTAGCTCGGCCAACGAGTTAATTTCGCCCGTTCCAATGTTATAAATGTTACTATTGGTATCTTTGACATGTAATGCCAGTGCTATAGCATTTGCTGCGTCTTTTACATGCAACCACTCACTTTTGTATTCCTCCACCTCTATTGCTTCATCGGTCAATGCGGCTTTACACATATCTCTGATAACCCCGGCTAATCCCATTTTTCCGAGCCAGCCCCCATAAACAGTGGGGAGTCTTAATGAGATAAAGTCAATTCCATATAGATGATGATAGTTTAGACCGAGATATTCGCTGGACAGTTTTGTAGTTCCATATACACTTCCTGGAAACGTATGGTCATCTTCCTTGACCAAACCATCAGGAGATGGCGTATACTCAACATATGGATTTAACATAGTGTAGACGTTTCCGGAGCTTGTATATATTACTTTTTTGACACCCGTTAGTCTAGAAATCTCCAATACATTAGCGGTGCCTAACACGTTCACTTTTACAGCGTTTAGAGGATTTTCTCTTGCACCAGCTATGAGTATGGCAGCGGTGTGTACGATCGCTTCAACCGAGTTGTTAACAACCGCATCTTTAAGAGATTTAAAATCTAAAACATCACCTTTAACCTGAACTATTTTGTTTAAGTTTATTACGTTGGACATTGACGTGATATCTTCATAGAAACCATAAGAGACAACCTCGTCACCTCTGTTAAGGAGTTCAGCAGCAGAATAACTGCCTATGAACCCTGTGCCCGTTATTAAAACCCTCATAAACAATCATTTTGATCACTACTATATAGCTTTTTTCTTCATAGTAGCTATAGTATCCGGAGTAACCATTTTGCTTACTCTTCCATTTTTAAGGCATGTGAGTTTCGACAAAACCTATAACCTTAACTCGCTCATAAATTGAATTCCTCCATATAAAATTCTAAACATTTGGGACATTATCTCGGAGTAGTAGGATGATTTAGTCTCTATCTCCTAGTAGTCCTTGCGGTTTTATTAAAATGGTCACCGCGGCAGAAATCAACAAGACCACAAACGATATGTACGTGCCTATCAGAAAGTTAACTACAATGTAAACTATACCTAATATAATTCCCGCAATCATAGTTCCAAAAACACTTCTCACACCACCGACCACTGCAACCAACAAAGCCAAGATAGTTAACTCGATTCCTTGGTGTGGCTCTAAGTTAGTATATAAACCTCTTATTATCCCGCTGCTACCGGCTAAAGCCGCACCAATAACGAAAACAATTAAAAGAATTTTGCTCACCGGTATTCCAGAGATAATAGCGCCTACCTCGTTTTGAGATACTGCTCTAATTGCTTTTCCAACTTTAGTCCTTTTAAGAAAAGATGCTAAGCCTATTAGCAATAACGTTGAAATTACACCCGAAAGAATAGATGATAATCTAAACGTATAGCCTGAAATAGACACTGTTGTTATCGGTGGTCGTATTATTAATATTGTTCCGGTGAACTGGTTGGTTAAGTAGCCGTGCAGAAGTAGGGCCAAACCTAAAGTGACAAAGAACCCAATTAACGTTCTATGCTCACCGTGTAATTTAAAAGTGTAAAAAAGCACGACTTTGTATAATATGGCGCCTAAAAGTGTTGAGGCAATAATTCCGATAATAATTGCTAGCACAATACCTACAGTGTGTAGAAGTAACGCAGTAACTATGCCCGAAAGAACTGCAAATTCACCGTGGGACAGGTTTAAAATTCTGCCAAGTCCGAAAATCATAACAATTCCCACAGAAATCAGGGAAAGTTGTAAACCGAAAACTATTCCATCTATTACGATCGCAGGCAACTGTGAAATGAGCAAGTCCACCGCCATATCACATCAACCCTAGGTAACTCTTTTTGATTCTTTCATCAGTCCTGAGATCATCCGTGGTTCCCATCATAAGTATTTTTCCGTTCTCTAGTACGTATACAAAATCACATGAGTCAAAAATTTCATCAGTACGTTGTTCTGCGATAAATACTTTGAGCTGCTCCTCGATCTGTACCAGCTTTTTTATGGTTGAATAAATTTGACTAACAATTATGGGTGCTAACCCCGTTGTTGGCTCGTCTAGGAGAAGTAGCTCTGGAGAGGACATCAATCCACGTGCTATAGCCAGCATCTGCTGCTCACCACCACTAAGTGTTCCCGCTTTCTGCCATTTCCTTTCCCTCAGCCTCGGAAAAATCGAAAAAACTAGGTCTAAGTTCTCCGCCATCTTGTCCCTAGCTCTCTTTGTATAGGCCCCTAGCTCGAGTACATCTATTACTGACATCCTAGGGAAGATTTCCTTTTCAGCCGGTACGTAAGCTATACCAATATCAACCCTTTTATGGGCAGGCAAATAGGTGATTTCTGTACCGTTATACGATATCTTACCTTTTTTTGGTTTAAGCAACCCTGAAATTGTCTTGAATAATGTTGTTTTTCCTGCACCATTTGGCCCGATAAGTCCTACGCTTTTTATGTTGTTGTCTATTTTTATGTTTATATCACGTAGTATAGTGACCTCATCATATCCCCCAAATAGGTGTTCAACCAGCAAAACATTCGTCAACTAGTCTGACCTCCGATATATGCTTTTATAACTTCAGTGTTCTCCGAGATTTCACCAGGAGTGCCTTCGGCTATCTTCTTTCCAAAATTCAGAACAATTACTCTGTGTGCTAATTTCATAACCGCCTTTAATACGTGTTCGATCCAAATTATGGTAACATCGTTTTCCTCGTTAATTTTTCTCAAGAGGTTTACTGCGTCCTCAACTTCAGTTGGATTCAAGCCGCTCATGAACTCATCTATAAGCAATAGTTTCGGCTCTTGTGCGAATGCTCTTGCCAACTCTACCAATTTCTTCTCTTGCAAGTTTAACTGCCTCACGTGTAGAAAAGCCTTTTCTCCCAATTTTAAATTTTTCAATATGTCAATTGCTCTGTCACGAGCTTCATCAAGGCTATTTTTTTTACTATTATCGGTTAGCAATGCAACGGCTACGCTGTCTAAAACGATCATTTCCTCGAACGGACGGGGTATTTGGAAAGTTCGGGCTATACCCATTTTAGCCCTTTTATGTATTGGTAGGTTTGTGATATCCTTTCCGTCAAAAATTATTCGACCGGAGGTGGGGTTTAAAACGCCGCTTATTAAATTAAAAAGTGTTGTCTTTCCTGCTCCATTTGGACCTATTATAGCAACAATTTCCTCACTGTTAACCTGAAAACTGACGTCGTTAACGGCAATTAGACCTCCTATTTTTTTTGTGAGATTAAAAACTCTTAACATTTCTTAAAAAAATAATAGTTTAGGATTGAAATTCAGCTTGGTGGTCTGTATGGTTCTACGGGGCTCGACCTAAATATTATATTCGGCACCCAATTTGCTCCTCGATTGGTTTCCCCTGGGTCGCCAAGAACCGGCATGTACAGCGTTAGCCTTGCACTTTTGAACTCACCCCACTCGGTGTATGTCATAGGCCAGGCCAATATTGGGTGATAGAAATATCCTGTTCTAAAGTACTCAGCGATCTTCACCGGGTCTGCAGACTGCGTCTTTTCAATTGCGTTAACGATCATATAGACATTTAGATAGCCTGTTGCAGCATCATGGTCGAAAAATAAGCCGGTCCGCGCGTTGAATTTCGCGGCTAGTTCTCTCCACTCTGGTGTGCTGTAGTCTACACATGTGTAGTCAACCACACCACTTTCAACGAACCTCTGCTCACCTAAAACTCCAATCCAAGCTGCGACTGGGTTATAGGGGCCAATAAAGTATTTTGGTTTGATGCCTAAGTCAAGTGCTTGGGAAATTATAGTTCCAGCGCCAGGTGGGTGACCAATTACTACTAAAATGTCTGGATTCAATGGTTGGATTTTCCTTAGGTAAGTTGTGAAATCTCTCTCTCCCACAGGTGCTTCCACTATTTCGAGCCTAACCCCATTTAAGTTCTCAATAGATTTTTGTAAACTATCTCTAATCGCGAACCCCCACTCATATGAACCGATGACCGCTGCCACAGTTTTCAGGCCCTGCTGCTGCACGAATTCACCGAGCACTTCAGCATTCATAGGGGCTGCCGGGAGACATGTTCTGAAAACAAACCTGCTGCTGAGTTTCAGGAGCGTATGAGCACCCGACATGTGGAAAAGAAGCGGCGTCTTTAGTTCCTCCGCTAAAGGCGAGAGTGCTGCACCTATACCGCTGGATACGGTGCCCATCACGGCAACAACTTTATCCACCTCAACCATTTTTCTAAATGCTGTAGTAGCCTCTCTTGCATCATTCTTCTCGTCGACGACCACCAACTCTAATTTAGCACCCAATACACCACCTTTTGCATTTATCTCGTCAACCGCCATTTTAGCCCCCTCCAAGTGCTGCTTCCCCCATAGGGCAAATGGTCCCGTTAACGGCTCAAGGGCACCGATCTTTATCACATCAACCCCCAGACCAGGTGTCCCCGCAGACACTGTGACGGTGTTCGTTATTGTGACCGTCGGACCAGTGACCGTGACGGTTGTCCCACCCACAGTCACGGTTGCCCCTGGTGCCGTAGTAGTACGTTCCACCGTGACTATCGCAGGTGTTAACGTAAGAGGACCTATGGCAAAGGCACCGACGAGAAGACCAACGACCAGTAAAGCGGCACTTAAACCAGCTGCCATCCCGGTAGAAATTCCGCGTGTCATAGTTTTTTTAATAATAATGCTATAATATAAACATTTCTATTAGTCCGTATGAGTTTAAAGCCGTTTGATGTGTCGTGTTTGTATGGATGGTGCTCTACGTATACGTCTGGTCCGCTGTAGATGTAGGTTCACGGGTGTTACTGGATCTAGAGGAAACCTACTTTAGGAGCTGCTTAAAAGCCCTAACCTCTCTTAGGAAGGCTTTAGAGACACCTACAAACAGGCCTCTCGTAATAGTGGAAACTTAGGCTTCGTAACCTATATAAATTTGCATCATGTTGTAAAATCATGCGTTTTTGGAATCCCATATGGGAGACAATGCCCCGTAAAAAATTGGACGAAATACATCTAAAACGTATTAAGAAACTTATACGATATGCCTATACCCACACACAATTGTATCGTAGGAAATTCCGCGAATGTGGATTAACGCCCGACGATATAAACACGATGGATGACTTTGTGAAAAAGGTCCCGTTCACAACCAAAGAGGACTTGACTTATTCGCAATCGCCTGAGCAGATGTTTGCCGTGGACGCGTTAGCTGAGAAAAGTGATACAATCATACACTACTTCCAAACATCAGGTACCACCGGATTACCGCTCAAGATTCCTTTCAGTCACTATGATACTATTAAATATGGAGAGGATTGGGTTTATGGCTTTTGGGCGGTGGGGATAAGACCTAGGTTTAGGTTTTACTTTGCGTTTAGTTGGGGAATGTATGCAGGTTTCTGGTCCTGCTACTGGGGGGTTAGGAGACTGGGATGTACTGCAATTTCCGGTGGAGGAGTAGGCACAGAGGACAGGATAAAACAATTGCAGTCCCTTAAGCCAGACGTACTAGTAGCAACCCCAACTTACGCAGTCTACATTGCAGAAATGTGTAGAAAAATGGGTGTTGACCCAAAATCATTTGGTTTAAAGTTCTTTTACGGTGCGGGGGAGCCAGGTCCAACAGCTATACCCAAGCTTAGAGAGGAGCTTGAAAGTTATTACGGGGTTAAGGCTTACGAATTATACGGCGTTGCAGAAGTTGGTGCAATAGCACCGGCATGCCCCTTACAATTGGGAACACATCTCAACGAAAGCAATTACCATTGCATCGTAATAGATCCAGAAACAGGGGAGCTCTTATCAGAAGGTGAAAGGGGCGAAAATGTGGTAACCAGTTTCGCCCAACTCTCCCAACCAGTAATAAAATATAGAACGAAAGATATTGTAGAGTGGCACTATTCAGATGCATGCGAATGTGGTAGAACTTGGGTTCTTTACAAGGGGTCGGTACTGGCTAGGTCTGACTATGTTGTGAAAGTTAGAGGGGTTAACATCTATCAAACGGCCATTGAAAATATAATACGATCAATACCGGGTGCCTCACCATACATTGAGATGCATCTAAGGCTTGATGAGAGAAAACTTGACGATATGCTTATCAAGGTTGAAGCAGATCAAAGTTTACCCAGCGAAATGTACAGCGACCTAGAGAACAAGATTGCTGAAGCCATAAGAGGAGTTATTGGAGTTAGGTTGGCTGTCGAGGTGCTGCCTCCTAATTCACTTCCAAGGTATGAGCTAAAGGCTAAGAAGATTTTCGACCACAGGCCAAAAGAAAGAAGAATGCTTCTAGAAAGGTGAGTAGAAAAATGGATGAAAGTGTTAACGAGCTATATGAGTTAATAAAAATTGCCCGCGAAAAAATATGGAAGGCTTTAACTAAGACCGATATACCGGCTGTCAAGAAGGCCCTCAAAGATGCGGATTTGATGCTTCACTGGTCGTTATGGCACCTTGCTCTTGAAGAGGAGCTGAAACCAGAACTAGAGAGGGAAAAAGCAGGTATTAGTGAGTAACCACGAGATATTAATCATCGGAAAGAATACTCTCTTTAAGGGATATCGGTATGGGAGTGGGTTTTCTCTCTTTAATGTTAGTGAAAACGACTACAACTTTTCCCCAACATAATTTTTCACTATTTCCTGCCGTGAACTCAAAATATAATTCTACTGAGGAATTTCCTGCCCGAGTCACTTGTAGGGTGCCCAGTATTTCGTCGCCATAGGTGCATGGTTTTTCAAAATTTATCTCGTAGTGTACTGGTGGAAATCCAAACCCATTTTTAAGAAAGTCCCTTATAGAGTATCCGACCGATCTCAGTAATAAATCGAATAAATAGAACACATATTCAAAGTATTTACCGCCGTTAATCCAACCGCTTGCATCTACATCATAAAAGCTTATTGATAGCTTGTGTGAAACCTTGCGTTGCATGTCTTTAAAGCGAGACTTTCTTATATAGCATCTGTTCTTCTATTGGTCTATGCATTAATCCATAGCCTTCCCAGCATATGAAGAATATGGTGTAAGGTGAGACTCCAGCCTTAAACATTTTGACGGGATCAGCTGACTTGACTAATTGCTTTTCTTCTTCAGTTAGTCCGAACTGGTTCATAACACTTTCGGGATCTGCTCTAAACTTCTCACGTATCTGTGGATCAAAATGTATAGCCCGTCCCAATTTGTATAATCTTAAGTATCTAGGATCCGGGTACCCATACAGTATGGCCAATATACGCCACCTCCTTAAACCTTAAAAGACGCCACACAATAGCCACAATGCCAGGTTTTTTGGTATGTGAGGATTTCTGCCGGGCTACTCCTTACTGCTCCTATGAGCGTAAGCCATGTTCTGAACTCGAATTCGCCATGTTCATCTAACCAGTCTGGTGTTAAATCACTGAGCTCGTATCCCCTACCACTCGTTATTTTGTCAATAATGAACTTATCAGCTTCTTCATCGACTTTTCCGTAAAACGGTGTCCCGACAAAATGCGATAGTCCTCCTGTAGCTATTAATGCCACACGATTCGGGTGCTTCAAATTGTCAATCACATCTCTTATCGCCAAACCCAACTCATACGCGCGCTTGGGTTTGATTCTCGGATCTACATTACTGTTTATGTGGAACGTTATAACACGTGGCTGATAAGAGTCGTATGAAGCGCCTTGCAAAATCCAGTATAGTGGCGAGATATATGGGTGATCAAGCTCGAGTTCTAATGCGAAAGAAGCATCGTACCCCTTGTCTATAAGTCCATAGAGTAAATCCTTGCCAAGCTCTGGATTGCCCTTTAATTTTAGTTCTACACCAGCAAACATACCGTTTAACTCGGATCCAGTAAATAACAACAACTGAGGATAATTGTTAAGCCAAAAGGTCTCCATATGGTCGGAGCCAAACACGATAAGCGTGTCTGCTGAAGCATTTCTTATTCTTTTCCCAACCTCCATCAATGCTTCATGAACTATCTTGAGTTGCCTAGTGAACTCTTCAGAAATCTTCGGTTGAACCACTAATTGAGGTGTGTGTGATGTGGCAAATGCGCCCACAATCGATGCCAAAGTTCTAATTCACCCCCAAATCTACGTTTGGAATAATTGATGGGTTACATATAAATTTTTCGCTATGATAAGGTGAAATGTTTTAAGGTTTGTTGTTTTGTTTGTTAGGTGTACTAAAAAAGTGGCTAAGGGTCTTAGCTGTATTGGATTATGGATTCAGAGGTCATAGGCAAATCGGCCTAACACGACCTGGATCTCGAGGAGAGGGAGTTCGTAAATGATGCCTCTGGTGTTATGATGGTTCAGAAGTTATCACAAATTTAATTGCTGAAGGTTTTGTAGACAGACTTACGGTATTTCAAGCGCATCGGGCCGCATGATGTAGGAAAGCATGCGGTTTAGCCTACTGAGGGTTATTTAAAAATTCCTTTTCAGGCTTAATTATATTATTCCCATGGTATGATTATATAGTGTCATCTACCATTATGCTATTTTTAAGTAAATTTCTCTGATAACCGTATCTCAGGTTTTGCGCGGAATGGTGGCCTTACACACAGTGCAGAAAGACCGCCTGTTGATGCGATTATGCTACATACCAACAATGCTGGCACGAAACTGCCTGTATAGTCTCTGATCAGACCAATTATCCATGGTGAAAATCCACCAATCTGCCCTATAAAGTTATTCAAGCCATATGCCGTCCCATGAATACTTTTTGGCGTTATCTCAGCTATAATTGAGTATAAAACGGACCATACCCCCCATTGCCAAAAACCAGCAGAAAAAATCAAAAGAGCAATAAATAACACATCAGCCTTGACAACAATGCTATAAGTCAACAAGCTTATAGTTATTGCAAAAAGAATTATTATGCACCCAAGCCAGATTTTTCTTCCAAAGCCTTTTTTCACAAGCTTATCACTAACCAATCCTGTGAAAATAAGAGCAGGCACACTTGAAAAACCAAAAGACGACGTTATTAGAGAAGCCAATGCTATATCCAGACCTATATCTACAAGGATGTTTGGTATCCATAATATCCCCCACAACGCGAATAGCGTACCAAAAGCCGCTAAGTTGAGCAGCCAATGATCACGGCTCAAAAATATTGTCCTTATCTCGCTACGATTAATCACTTGGTTGGATCGGGATGCATCTCTTAAGAAAAGAGCTATCAAAAGAGCAGCAACAAATGATGGGATAGAAAGCAAAATGAATGTTTGACGCCAGCCTATCCATTTAATAAGGTACCCACCCAACAACAATCCCAACCCCATTCCTATTCCCAGACCTGAAAATGAAACTCCTTGACCCAATCCCATTTTATCCTTAGGTGTAACACTTGCAATAATGGCTCTATCATTTCCAAATTGCGTTCCTTGAAATAGTCCAGTCATGAGTCGAAAAGCAGATATTTGTTCAAAATTTTTAGATAGGCCTGTCAATATGGTGGATAATCCCCAACCTATGGGTCCAATCAAGAGAATTTTTTTGGCTCCAATTTTATCTCCCAGATAGCCCGCAGGCAGCTGCATCGAAAAATAACCTAGGAAGAGAATTGATAAAACTCCAAACCCTACGAGCTCATAGGATATACCAAATTCATTTCGAATGAATGGGGCCGCTGGAGACGCCACTGTTCGTGTAATATAATTCGCAACCCATACGAAAACCATCACAGACCAAACTAAAATGTAACTTTGCAATCTTAATTTCATGTAGTTAATGAAAAATTGTTGCATATAAATTTTAATCTAGCAAAAATATAGTATTATCCGAAGTTCTTAAACAATGTCCAAAGCTCAGTTCTGGCTTTCTGCACTTTAGAGGATATTGGATCCCCCGGCCTTTCTTTGTCGACATTAATAATCTTAACAACCTGCCTAGGCCGGTTACTCATTACAGCAGTTCCATAAAATAAAAAGGCAGCATCAGCTAGACTATGTGTGACGAAATTAACCGCCCTTCTCGTCAGCATTCAAATTCTGCTTAGCTGCATACCTAGATTTAGCCTAGTCTTTTCATTCGAGTCGGCCAAAAGGTTCGACTATTAATAGCAGAGTGATCTGCAGCATTTGCTCTGGCAATCCCTACCCTTTGTTGCATTATCCGCAAAACAGCAGGAAAACAAGTTCATAACCTGCATTTAAGTAACATACAACAACAGGCTTAAATTTTTGTATACTACTAATAACTATCGAAAATAAGAATTTAAATATTATCATGCAATTACTTAGTGTCGGGCCATGGTTCACATTGTAGGTGAACAGGTTGACGTTTTTATCCCTGACGACTTTAATTTAACGGAGCTTTTGGTAGACAAACACGTATTAGAGGGTAGGGGAAATAATACAGCCTTTTATGATTTGGCTAAAAATTCATCGGTAACATATGGAGAGCTGAGAAAAAGAATTTGTAAAGCGGGTAACATGCTTATTGATTTAGGACTTGAAATTGAAGACCGTATAGCGTTTGTAATGTTAGATTCCATAGAATATGTGGAGTTAATGTTAGGTGCAATTAGAATTGGTGCCCAGCCAATTCTTCTGTCAACTATAGAACAGCCCCAATTTTATGAATTTGTACTTAAAGATTCGGTAGCAAAAGCGGTGGTCGTACACAACACATGTTTAGACAAAGTGATAGGCTGCCTAGATAAATTAAAATATTTAAGAAAAGTTATAATCGTTGGTAATGCAAACAATACAACGTCCAAGTTTGTAAAATATGATGATTTTGTGAAAGATTTTAATGACAATCTTCAAGCGGAGAGTTTAAAGAGAGATGACTTCTGTTATTGGCAATACAGTTCGGGCTCAACAGGACCACCTAAGGGTGTAATACACTACCAACAGGACCCGCTTTATTCATGCCAAACGTATTACAGACATATTCTAAAAATGGATCAACATGATATTAACTTTTCAACAAGTAAAATCTTTTTTGCGTATGGGTTGGGAAACACCATATGGGGGCCTTTATATTTTGGAGCATCAGCAGTTGTTAATCCTAGCTCACCAGATCCAGCACTAGTTTTCAATATTATCTCCGATTTCAAGGTCACACTTTTTTACTCAGTACCTGTAGTTTATTCTAAACTTTTAGCGTGGGTGTCCAGCCAGACGGTAAAACCTAGACTTGATACTGTAAAATATTGCGTCAGTGCTGGAGAAGCGTTACCAGTGCCAATATTCTATCAGTGGATGGATTTTTTTGGAAAAGAAATACTCGACGGTATAGGAACAACAGAGATGTGTCATATTTTCATTTCAAATAGGCATGGCGAGGTTAAACCAGGAAGCAGCGGACGAGTTGTACCCGGATATGAGATAAAAATTGTCGATGAGAAAATGTCCGAAGTACCAGTAAATACTCCAGGCAGACTACTAGTGAAAGGCGGTAGTGTTGCTGCGATGTTTTGGAGACGACATGAGAAGACAAAAGAACATTTTCTAGGAGAATGGTTTTATACAGGCGATATATATATGGCGGATGAAAAAGGATTTCTAACACACCTTGGCAGGGCTGATGATCTAATTAAATCTGCGGGTGCTTGGGTCTCCCCATTGGAGGTTGAATCAGCCATACTTACGCACCCTTCAGTGCTAGAGTGTGCAGTCGTACAAGCCTATACGGAGGAAGGATTGGGGAGACCAAAAGCTTATGTCGTTCTAAAAGATGGTTACGAGCCTTCAGTAGCTTTAGCAGATGAAATCGGGAAGAAAGCAGCCGAGGTTCTAAAGGCCGGTTACAAAATACCTTCATGGATTGTATTTGTTAAGGATTTGCCGAAAACTGCTACAGGTAAGATTCAGCGGTATAAATTACGTGAAATGAGGGCCTGAAAAATCATTGTAAAGAAACCACCCTAGCATCAGCAACTAGGCAACCTTTTTCCAAAGGCATCACCGGGTTCAAGTCTATTTCAGTTATCCATTCTTCTTTTTCTAAAATAGTGCCTACTTTAAGTATAAGCTCCGCAAGTGCGTTAACATCCTTCGGCGGTTTCCCACGAAATCCTTTAAGTATTTTACTCACAAATGTTTCGTTAATCATTTTTAGAGCCTCAGATACGCTTAGAGGGTATAACCTGAAAGATACATCTTTAAGAAGCTCTACTAAAATTCCTCCACTCCCAAAGCTAACTGTTGGACCATACGTTGGGTCATTCACCCCTCCCACGAAAACTTCCACATCCGTTTTTATCATTTTCTGGATTAACAGCCCCTCCGGGTACCCACCTAAACGCTTTCTTACATTATCAAAGATTGTTCGAGCCGCGTTTTTCAACTCCTCACGACCGTTAATTCCTACTACCACCGCACCAGCCTCAGTTTTATGGATTAAATTTTTGTGAATGCCTTTCAACACCAATGGATAACCTATTTCCTCAGCCAACCGTAAGGCCTCATCTATGCTTGTTGCCACACTATATGTGGCGAGTTCAATTCCGTATTTTTCAAGAGTCTTATAAGCCTCTACTTCTGTAAGAGCTATTCTATTATTTGTTTCGTGAGCTCTGTGATCGGTTTTTGACCACATGAGTGAGGGATGATCATCTGTTTCAAGTTCACTTCTTCGCATGCTATACCAGCACATATTTTCGAGCACTTTTACTGCCAGCTCGGGAGTTGGCACAGTTGGCAGACCATACGACTCCAATAATAGCTTACATTCTGGAGCCGATTCATCAAAGGTTACTACGTTTAATAATGGTATTCTCTTACCCGCCTCATTGAAAGATGCGTAAATTTTTTCTGCCATCAAGCTTTGTGAGAGAAATCTGCTGGGACCTAGAACGTGCAATATGGCATCGACGCCGTTATCATCAAATAATAGCTTTAAAATTTTGTAATGTAATTCCTCGGTGTGTGAAGCAGTGAGATCGATATATCCGTCTGGATTGGCGACAGTTGCCGTCGGCGCTACAATTGATCTTATTGTGTTTTTGGTTATGTTTGACAGATTAGCCATCTTTAATGAACTGCTTAAACCTATTGCGTCTACCGCAAGAGTCCCAGGCCCTCCTATGTGAGTCAGGACGGCGACACGATTTCCACCAGGTATAGGTTGTTTTTCAAGGAAGTGTATTGTCTCATACCATTCCATAACATCTTTGACCCGAATGACTCCAACCTGTCTAGCCGCCCCCTCGTAAATACGATCATCTCCCGTTAATGACGCAGTATGACTGAGAGCTGCTTTACTGCCGACTTCTGACCGTCCAGCCTTGAGTAGCACAATGGGTTTTTTCTTTGAAACCTGGCGCATTTTTTCAAATAATTTTCTAGGTTCTCGATAACCTTCTAAATAGACGCCAATAACTTTGGTTTTTACATCAGATTCTAAATATTGTAAACATTCTACTATGTCCACATCAGACATATTTCCTAAAGAAACAAGTTTGCTTAAACCTATTTTCCTGAAAGGTCTTGCCCAAAAAATATATGCAGTTGCCAGCGCGCCACTTTGCGATACCAAGGAAACACCACCTGCATCATATTCCTCTACGTCGAAATTTGTGGTAAACTTAGAATAGCAATCAATAATCCCTACACAGTTTGGTCCCATGATTCTAACTCCAGCGGATTTCAGCGTATCTACAAACATTCGTTCCCTTTCACGGCCCTCGGGAGTATTAAGTTCACTAAATCCTCCCGAAATGCATATAACGGCTTTACAATCATGTTTTGAACGCGCCCTAGAAGCGATCTCCTCTGCGGCTTTTACGGCCCTTTCCGCAGAAATCAAAATGACTACCAAGTCAACATCGTCATCTATGCTGTCTAAATTAGGATAGCATCTCAAACCTGCTACCTCATCCGCATTCGGATTTACCGGAAATACTTTCCCAGAATAACCAAAGGACTGGAGGTTTCGCACAATGGTATATCCCGGTTTGGTCACATCTTTTGTAGCACCTAATATTGCCACGCTTCTGGGCTCAAAGAACGTCCTCAAGTCGCTTGACATCGTCCAAAGTAACCAAAAAGGCTCGTATTAAACCTAAAATTCTTTTTATATAGAGGTGTCTTGAATTAAAATTTCCTCGGCATGCAGAGTTTTTGTATGTGAACAAGCAAACTAATGGACATCTCTTACCAAAAGTCTAAAGGGTAAACAGTTTCTTGAAGATGTTTGGCAACAGTTGTGTACCCCCTGTTGTAGTAGATAAGTGGGAAAAACATCTTTTTCACTTCTCCATCTACTACCTTACCCAACAAAATGGAATGATCCCCTGCCACATATGTTTTCCATAAGACACAATCTAGGTACGCCGGCGCGTCCACAAGGATAGGAGCCCCCGAAGGACCTATCCTGTAAGGGTATAATGTAAATCTCTCTTCGGCCGGTACTCCTCCAGCGAATGCTTTAGCTATGTCCTCCTGTTCACAAGAAAGAATGTTGACAGCAAAGTTATTGGAGTTTAGAAAAACGTCGTGTGCTCTGGATCTTTTGTCAATGGATATCATTACTAAGGGCGGTTCAAGGGAGATGGAAGTAAATGAGCTTATAGTTAAACCCCAAAGCAAATCTCCTTTACCCGTAGTTGCTACTGTGACGCCTTGTGGAAACATACGCATAAAAATTTTAATTAGATCGGCTATGTTGTCCGTCAAATATGTGGTTCACCAGAGTAGCCTAAGTTTTTCATCATTTGTTTGACTTCTTTGATTTGATCGTTTACTATTTCTTTGAATATCTGTTTGTCAGTAAACCTGTAATGTACAACAGCTACTCTAAATGGATCGGCTGCGAAATACCTTTCATACTGAAGAAGTCTGCCACCCAATGATCCTATAGTAATGTCATGTATCAACTTAGAGAGAATTAGTCGGTCTACCGCGCTTGCGTTCTTAGCTCGGAAATATTTGTCAACATACTTGCTTAACTTTGAATCCTTATACACACTTAGCGGAACACTCATTACTACACCACTGCCTGTAAGCACTCTCAACGTTTCTACAGCCATGGGATATATGTAAGTACCATGAATCATAACAAGTGGCCAAGTCTTCCAGACATCGGGAAATAGAAATCCGTTATGATTCCTTGCAGTTGTCTCCACCCCCTCCAACGCAGCCTGAAGAATATTATACCATTCTATCAACCAACCAATTCGCTCTTGGACATTCGGATAGTTGTCTGTACCGAACGATTCCGCCCAATTAACTGCCAAGCCTATTAAAAATCTTAGTTTAACTAATGACCTGGTTGTAGCCTGCCAACAGGCGTATGCCATTATGGGGTCGTAGATTTCAAAGTTTATCCGAGGCTCTCTAAATATGAAAATTCGATCCCATGGGATAAGCACCCTATCAAAGATTGCCTGTGCATCGATATCGTCATATAGGGTTGCCAGAGGATGGTCCCATGGATTATCTGGTTTTGAGTAAGGTTCTCTGCACAGGAAAATTAGGTTCTTTGTATTCATCGGTAGAGCAAAGCCTATTACATAGTCAGGGTCTTCGTCGGGGTTAGCTGGAAGCTGTGGAAGTGTGATGAACTCATTGGCAAACGGAGCATACGTACTGACAGTTCTACACCCCTCTATTACGACACCTCTGTCATTGACGTCAACTATGTGTATGTCTTCATTCTGTTTTCTTCCTGCTCCAGGTGATCTATCAATCTGCGGCATGCTTATTGCATGGGTAAGCGCTAAATCTTTCGACCTAGCGTACTGATAGTAGTCGATTATGTTGTTGGCGTGCTTTTTGTCTGGTTTACCAAGTACATCGTTGAGCATATAGAGTGCAGTAACCCAAATCGTTAGATAATCATGAAGCCGTCCAAAGACACCCGCTGTAGTCTCATGCCACACAGTGACCGCCTTTCTGACTTTTTCGAAATCTTGCTTCGACCTGATAGGTAACCAAATATTGTCAAACCGCTCACCATTTTCCTCGAAAGATAACTCATTGTATCTCATTCGAACAATGTCATAACATTTAGCAACACTTCTCGCAGTATTTTTAAGATACGGATGTGTGGCAGGATCTTTAACCAGCTCATTTCCTATGTAGAGTTCTCTACCATCGTTCAGGCTTTTGATGTACTCTTCTCCACTTCGCAAAACCATTTATTCACACCTCACAACAGAACTCAATTTTACTGTGTCGTATTTAAAGTTTTATTAGGATCAATTTCTATTTGAGGCCGGTACTATGGTGTGGATAAGCTGAAAATGTCTTTAGGTTTGTAATGGTTTCTTGCACTTATGTGTAAAATGTTTTCATGGCGGTATACCGCCGACCTGCTTATAGGTTATAGGCCCCAAAACCCATGCTAAAAACTGATGAAACCTCCCAAAGCCTCCAAGACACATATAGCTAAGAACCAAATTCCCCACTTTAAAACAGCTGTAAAACAAGCCCATAACATGCAAACAAACAGAACAAGATAACAGACATTATCTGGACACTATCACTCGATGATGTTAAAGAATATCATGTAATCAATTTTTCAGCTTGACTTCCTTTATGAGGGGCGGTTATAGATTTGGGATGTGTATTGAATATATTTATAACCATTTCGTTCAAGAATTCTATTAATCTTTCAACAGCATCCAGGTAATTGCCTAGAAATTCAGCAATTATAACTGGCATTTCGGCTTCAATTTTCATGTTAGATACTTTTTTGATGGCTTTACTATCTGGAGACGAAGAAGTGGGTGCTGCATACATTTCGAAGCCTATTGCTCTCACATCTTTCTCTAAATTCGACTCAGCTCGACATCAAAGTAAAGAAGCACAGGACCAGAGGGTGGTGTAAAAGCAATTTTATAAGCTCTCGCAAATGATTCAACTATCGCTTCTGGGCTGAATGGTCGATCGTCCCATTTTATATAATTTCTTATAAGGTTGGCAGGCACTAAGTACGAACCCAATCGATTCAGGGCCTTCTCTTAACCGCATCCACGGGGCCTACCCCCCAGTATAAGAATCACGGCATCGTCACACCACGCATTAAAGATGGCAATAGAGGCATGTAGGAGTCCAACATCATAGAGAAGTACTGCCATGGGTTTTCTTTTTGCTTTGAAACAACCATGTGCGATAGGGACAGCCGTTTCCTCATGACGTACCTCGACTATTTTTGGCTGTACGTTTCCAAGATAATTTACTATTGATTCCTGAATAGCTCTGAAAGTTCTCCCGGGGTTTAATGCCAAGTAATCAATACCATAACCTATTAAGAGCTCTGCAATGAGGTCTGAAATACACTCATATTGGTTGCCCCTCATCCTGAATTATTATTAGATTTGGAATGGTAGAATTATTTTTCGTTATTTGGTGATTTGTGGCTAGGATTTCGAATTACTTGTTTACGGAGGTAATGCGTATCTATAAGGAACTTGCTCGACAACTGGCTGGATGCCCCACACGTAATATGTTGAAAGCCATGACCAAGTGAGCATGGAATCTAAAACTAGTATAAAAGATGGGCAGAACTCCTCGTAGTTGTAGATCTCTATGGTAGCCACGGTATCCAACGTCTTATGAATAAAACAATGCCGTTCCTAAAGGTTGAGAACAGGATTACAAGTAGTAGACCATAAACTGATAACGAAATGGGTCCTAAGAACCTTATGTACTCGTTCAAGAATATGACAACGATCGCACCGACAACAGGACCTACGACTGTTCCGTTACTTCCCGCAACCGCCATAACCTGAGATAGTATGTCTATGGAGAAAAACGAGAAAAAAACTGGTGAAATTAGCTGGTTATAATTTCCATATATTAACCCGGCAACTCCGATAAAAAAGCCAGCCAGTGCCGCAGTAAATATTTTAATTAATTTTGTGTTTATCCCGAGTATCTCAGCGGCCAACTCCTCTTGCCGGATAGCCTCCATTAAAAGGCCAAACCTACTCTTTTCGTATAGGAAGTAGATAAGTAAAACTGCGATTATTGCAACTGTCACAGATAGATAATAAAAAGTTAAACTTTCACCCAGCACACCATATATAGGGTCGAGAGGAAGTCTAGGCGGTCTAAAACCTGTTTCACCTCCCGTTATGCTGACTAAACCAGTGACCATTGTTTCAAAAATCATTTGGAAAGCCAAGGTCACCACGCCAATATATATTGCTCCTAAACGCGTTATGTTAGTTATATAACTAAGCAAAGCAGCTGTACCTGCTGATGTAAGTGGACCAATTATAAACGCGGCCCAGACATTCAAACCGAAGTTAATAGTCAATAAACCGCTTGTATATGCAGATATTCCGGCAAGTGCAGCTATACACAAAAAAAGCTGGTTAGTTTTTCCATACAAAAGACTAAAAAACATCGAAAAGACAGTAAAAAGAGCTAGATAAGTTAAAACCCTGTATGTATATTCTCCTCTGAAAATAATCGGTAGGATAAGATAAGTACCAATTAATATCAGAACTACAGCCAGTTTCTTGGACGCGTATCTGCGGTATGGGTTAACAAGGTTCATGGGGCCACCTCATACTCGGGGACGTCATGTTCTTTAAACACTTTATCGAACCCATATAGTTCCAATGATGTTTTACCCATGTCGTAAAGCTCTTTTGTTTTTTGTTCTCTCTCCTCACGTTGCCTAGCCCTTTCAAGAACTTCAGCAGCTTTACTCTTGGGGACAATGACAACACCGTCGTCATCTGCTACAACGATATCGCCTGGTTTTACCAACACACCTCCACATACAATTGGAACGTTAATCGATCCTGGGTGAATTTTTGATGAGCCTATTGGAGAAATGTATCGTGCAAAAACAGGGAATCCCATCTTCCTAATCTCTGCCACATCACGCACGGAGCCATCTACAACCACCCCTGCTATCCCTTGACGCATTGCCTGGTATGTCATCATAGCGCCCCACATAACACTAATTTGGGCACCTGCATCAATGACTAACACGTCACCAGGCTGAGCTAAAGTCATAGCTTTGTGAACTGTTACATTATCTCCGGGATAGCACTGTATGGTTAATGCAGGTCCCACTAGTTTAGTGTCTGGAGCTATCGGCTTTATTGATGGATCTATCACACATTTGTAATCTTTGCTAATCGACTCGTATACTGTTGACGCCCCTAACTCCTTAAATGCATCTATTAATTCTTTTGATGGTCTTATGAAGTTTCTGTATATGATACTCATCTTCAGATTCGCTTGTTTATTATTTTAACATCATTATTTAAAGTTAAGTTCTTAATAAAACGTTCCACTTCCCTTTATATATGTGGTTTAGTGGTCAACATAAGGTGCGAAAATTATGTAAAGGAGAGATTATACTCTTACCTGATAAAGGTGTTGGGTGAGGTGGCGGCCCTGAAATCTGTTATGGGGATTTATGGGCCCCCAAAGGAGATGTGGCCCTATTTCAAATTGGACTTCCCAGAGGCACAGCAATGGCCTAAGGTTATGAACGTTGCTGAGGTCTTGGTCGACGAAAACGTAAGGGCCGGCAGAGGTGACAAACCTGCCTATATATGTGGAGATCTGAAGATCACTTATTCAGAGCTTCTGAGAATGGTGAATGTTTTCGGCAATGCACTCAGGTCGTTGGGAGTTGGTGTGGGTGACAGAGTGGTGCTAAGGCTGCCCAATATACTTGAATTCCCTATATCATGTTTGGCGGTCCAAAAGATAGGTGCAGTTAGTGTGTGTACATTTCCGCTTTTGAGAGCCAGAGAATTGAGCTACATTGTTAACGACTGCGGGGCTAAAGTGATAGTGACCACACCTCCGCTTTTAGGCGAAGTAGAGAAAATAGGTCTGAAAACGATTAGGTATGTGATTGTAACCTGTGCGGAGGCTGGAGAGATCGGTGATCAGTATATTGTTTTTGACGACCTAATTGACTGCTTTAAGGACAAGGTTGAACTCAGCCCAGTAAGGGTAGACTACGATGAAGTTGCTCTCATTCTATATACCTCAGGAACAACAGGCCCGCCAAAAGGCTGCATTCATACACACAGAGAGTATTTGGCCGTAGCGGACTGCTATGCCAATAAGGTGTTAAGAGCCAATGACCATGACGTGTGGGGTGGAGCGGTCAGTATGGCTTTTGCTTACGGACACACAGGCTTTTTAGCAAACCCATTAAGACATGGGGCCACAGTTTCACTCTATGGTCCAAGTAGGTTTGATCCATATACACTTTTTAGTTTAATTGAGAAACATAGAATGACAATTTTATATGCGGTACCAACCGCATACAAGTTGATGATAGCGGAGGAAGAGGCACGTAAATGCTTTGACTTTAGCTCATTAAGGGTTTGCGTCACGGCTGGCGAGCCATGTCCTCCATCACTCTATGAAAAGATAAAAAACTACTTTGGATGTGAGGTTCTTGAACATCTAGGCAGTACTGAGATGTTTAATGGCTTTATATCATCGCAGTTTAGTAAAGTTAAACCAGGTTCAGCAGGTGTACCTGTACCCGGATTTGAGATAAAGATTTTTGACGATAATGGGAGGGAGGTTTCTAGGGGCGTGGTAGGCCATCTAGCGGTGAGGGGGCCGGTCGGCATAAGGTATTGGAAAAGACCTGATAAGCAGACAGAATACGTCAAGAATGGATGGAATTATACAGGTGATATTGGATACATTGATAAGGAAGGTTTCTTCTGGTATGTCGGTCGGAGTGATGACATTATTAAGACAGCGGCATACAAAGTTTCACCCTACGAAATCGAAGAAATATTGATAAGTCATCCAGCAGTAGCTGAAGCATGTGTGATTGGTGTGCCTGACCCTGAGCGAGGGCAGTCGATCAAGGCATTTATAGTGCTTAAAACGGGTTATGAACCTACCGATAAACTAGCCGAAGAACTAAAATCGTTTGTCAGATCGAATATCGCTCCATTCAAAACTCCACAGTACGTAGAGTTTGTTACAATACTCCCCAAAACTGAGACGGGGAAGGTTCGTAGACATGAGTTGAAAGAAGTCGAAACAAAGAGGTCGAGAGTGTAAGATTCCCATACGTGGTCACTCTGCCTGAGTAACGGGTTTATATGGCCGAAGACCCCTGTCGTAGCCCTCTGAGTAAAGAGGTGTCACCTAGGGGTATTTAAATTCTAATTCTGATACTATTCACTTTGTCAGATTTCCAATTCAAACTATTGTGGACCATGTATGTCTAATTTGCCCTGCACAAATTGTCCTTCCTGCGCTGATTGTCAAATGGCGTTATCTTTATTAATTTGAAATTAAGAAAATCGTCATGGTCGTCAAGGAGGTAGGTATAGAACCAATGAGTATGCAAAAAAAGAACTTTAAATGGATCGGCAAATCACTGAAAAGGAAGGAAGATTACAGGTTTCTGATTGGTAAAGGCGTTTTTATAGAAGACTTAAAAATTCCAGGAATGCTGTATGCTGCAATATTGCGTAGCCCATATCCGCATGCAAAAATAAAATCCATCGATACTACCAAATTAGACAGGTTACCTGGAGTCAAGGAAGTAATTACTGGAGACATCTTCAAGGAGTTGACAAATCCATTTACACATTTAATTAATGTCCCACTGTATTATCCGATGGCAATTGACAAAGTTCGATATGTGGGCGAGCCTGTCGTCGCTATTGCAGCGGAAAACCCCTATGCTGCTAGGGACGCACTTGAGTATGTTGAGGTTGAATATGAGCCACTTCCACCTATTGTCGATGCGTTAGAGGCACTTAAACCAGATGCTCCACTGATACATGAAAAGTACGAGCGTAACATCGCATGGCACAAAGAGTTTCACTATGGGGATATAGACTCTGCTTTTAATAATGCGGACAAGGTGGTTCAAAGGACTTTAGTATTTCATAGATACAGCTCAACGCCTCTCGAGCCGTATGCTTGTTTAGCGCATTTTAACCCGGGCACGGGTGTTCTTACTGTATGGGATCAAAATCAGCAAGTAGGTTTATACAGATCACGATTTGCTAAAGCCCTGAAAATCCCAGAGAACTTGCTCAGGCATATAACCGTAGATATAGGTGGTGGATTCGGTAATAAGGTAATGTGTTATGGCACCTCAGCAATCATAGCCACACTTTCAAAACTTACGAAGAAGCCAGTGAAATGGGTTGCAACACGAAACGAGGATATGATTCAAGTTCAGTCGGCGGACCGTTATGCGGAAGTTAAGATGGCGGTAAAAAATTCTGGCGATATAATTGGTATGAAAGTAAAGATCATTGAAAATATAGGTGCGTGGCTAAGGCACCCAGAACCACAGACGATAACCAGGGGATTCTTTACTTTTTCGGGTGCATATAAAATGAAAAATATATATATTGATGCCGCCGCCGTTTTTACAAACAAAGCTCCTACTGTGCCTAACAGAGGGTACGGTTGTCATCCAGCTTATTTCCATCTTGAGAGGTCCGTAGATGCCGTTGCCGATGAGCTAGGACTAGACCCTGCCGAGGTTCGCGTGAGAAACTTTATTACGCCTGACCAAATGCCTTATGAAACACCCATTGGATGTGTATATGACGGTGGTGATTATCACAAGGCATTCAAGTTAGTCCAAGAAATGATCGATTACCATGACTTTAAGAAAAGGCAACTAGAGCTGTGGGAAAAAGGGATTTATAAGGGGGCTGGTGTAATTTTGGTGGTTGAGCCAGCCTCCACCCATGCTTCAGTCACAGCGTTGTGGGGGTCACCAATATACGATAAATACGCAAGCACAAGTGAAGCAGCTAGTGTAAGAGTTCACCCAACAGGAAAGGTTGTGGTGGCTCTAGGGACGGTTCCCCAAGGACAGGGTCATGAAACCGTGGTTTCGCAACTGGTCGCTGAGGAGCTTGGCATCAGCCCAGAGGAAATAGAAGTACTCCCTGGCTTCGATTCGCATACACATCCGTTCGGAGGCGAGTCAGGAACGTATGCTAGCAGGTTTGCAGTTGTAGGTGTAGGGGCCATCATTGGAGCCGCTAGGGCTCTGCGACAAAAAATCTTGAGAATAAGCGCACACATTCTAGAATCACGGCCTGAAGACCTAGAGATAGAAAATGGTTTTATATACGTTAAAGACGACCCATCGAAAGGTGTTGATATAAAAACAGTTACACGTGCCGCTTACCACCAACTAGCAATACTGCCACCAGATGAACAGCCTGGACTTGAGGAAACCTATACATATCGATTTCCCGTATCAAGGCCGGCCGATGATAAATTAAGAGCAAACTACAGTTCAACCTATGCATACATGGCTGGGGGCTGCATTGTTAATGTAGACGTAGAAACTGGGCGAGTCGAGATCGAAAAACTAGTAATAGTACACGACGCCGGAACAGTTTTAAACCCATTAATACTGGACGGACAGATACACGGCGCTACGTTTCACGGTTTTGCAGGAGCCATTTTTGAGGAATTCCCCTATTCAGAAGATGGCCATCCACTTTCAACTAGTTTTGTAAACTATCTAGCGCCCACAGCATACGACACACCAAATATGGAGGTACTTCACATGGAGCACCCCTCACCGTTTACAGTGATAGGCTCTAAGGGAAGTGGAGAAGGAACAACGATCTTAATGCCACCTCTGCTCGCGTTGGCTATTGAGGACGCCCTAAGACCGTTTAAAGTGAAAATAGATAAGCTACCTTTAAAACCAGAATACATATGGAATCTATTAGCTAATACTCGCAACCGCGGCAGGTAAAACCCTATTGCTTCTTTATCATGCCTGACATAGTTAGTATAGTGTTATAAAGGGTCACAAATTTCCAAAGACCAAAGCGCTGGGCCATAATTGTTCTGTCTGCTACGCAGTCTATCGGGACAACTACTTTATAGCCTCTGTGGAAGAGACCTGAAATAGTATGGTAAACACAAGTGGTCGTAACAACACCTGTAACTACGGCTGTTGATTCAAAAGGTTTCAACCCTTCTTTTATCAACAACTCTTCAATATCTGAACTGTAAAAAGGATCATAGCAATCTTTTTCCACAATAATCTCATTTTCTCTAGGCCGTAATTGTTCTACGATCTCAAACCCCGGCTCATCCTTTAAAGGCTTTAGTCTATGTTCTAATCCACGGAACCGCATGTCTCCAATTTTAAAAGCAACAACTGTATAGAAGATTTTAAGATGATTAGCTCTAAAAATGGACAATAGATTTTTAGTGTTAGGAATAATTAGTCTAGCTTCGTTAAAAAATTTACTACCACTTGGATCACAGTATTCTTTTTGCATGTCAACTACAACAAGAAAGTATTTGTTATCTAAATATACAGGTTTAGGCTCCGGCAGGGGCCATTCCCTAGGGACCACGGTCATGCTGATAGTTTAGTGTTGCGAGGTAAGTATTTAATATTTTGATTAAGTAATGGAGGCAAAACATCTTCGCCCACCCCCCCTGTCCAATTGATGTAAACTTTATAAATAAGCAAATCGTCAACAAAAATGTATGGTTAGTAAAAAAATTCTTGAGGAATTCGAAAAGATACCTACTTCAAACATTTCCGATGCAATGGATAGGTTTAGAATAAAAGGAGGGCTTGAAAGAATCGTGCCAGTAGTTGAAGGTGTAAGGATAGCAGGAACCGCGTTTACCGTGAGATTTATTCCAGCGAGTCAAACAGAGTTTAAACCGTGGGTAACATATATAGACAAAGCTCAATCAGGGGATGTGATTGTTATAGATAATGGTGGAAGAACGTATTGCACGGTTTGGGGTGGGCTTCTATCGGCAAGAGCTAGAGATATGGGGATAAAGGGCACGGTAATTGATGGGGTTTGCAGAGATGTTGACGTAATCAAGGCCTTACGCTACCCTGTTTTCAGTAGGGGGCGATTCATGATGACAGGTAAAGATAGGGTCCAGCTAGCTGGGTTGAATGAGCCCGTATCAATAGCCGGCATTTTAGTAAAGCCGGGCGATATAATAGTGGCCGATGATAACGGTGTTCTGGTAGTCCCACTGGAAAAAGCCGAAGAAATCCTTCAAGCTGCAATGGAAATAAATGAAAAAGAAGGAAAAATACTTGAGGAGGTTAAAAGAGGAATTCCGCTAGCAGAAGCAAGAGCCAAGTATGGTTATGGTGAGCTACAGAGGCCGAAACAATAAATGACAAATTCCATGATTCCGCCAAACGTTTTGAAAGAAGCTATAAAAGATATCAAATTTAACTGGGTTGGAAAACCGGTTAAAAGAAAAGAAGATTTGCGTTTCCTAAAAGGCAAAGGCAATTTTGTGGATGATATATCAATACCTGGCTGCCTATACATCGCTTTTGCCAGAAGTAAAGTTGCACATGCTATAATTAGAAGTATAGATGTTGAGAAGGCTCGTTCTATTCCTGGAGTGAAGCTGGTTCTTACCGGTACAGAAATATCAAAAATGATGAAGCCTTGGCCACACCTAATCCCCGTTCCCCCATTTTATGGAATCGCCGTCGATAAGGTAAGATATCAAGGCGAGCCCATCGCCATGGTGGTTGCGGAAGATCGCTACGTAGCCTCCGATGCGGCTGAATTAATCGAGCTAGACTATGAACTGTTAGAACCCGTCACATCAATTGAAAAGGCCATTAAGCCAAGTGCCCCTCTGATTCATGAAGAATTTAAGAACAATATTGCTTGGCACAAGAAATATGAATATGGCGATGTAGAGGGGGATTTTTCCAGGTCATCTAATAGTGTAAAGGGACGGTTTTATTACCATAGATTTATAAGTTCACCTTTAGAACCCACTTCTTTGACCGCGGTTTACGACAGAGTGACAGGTAGGTTAACTATCTATGATCAGAACCAACAAGCCCCAATGTATCACGCAAGATACTCAAGAGTTCTCGGGCTTCCATCTAACAAAATTAGGATAGTAGTTCCAGACCTTGGCGGAGGTTTCGGTAATAAGCAGAGCGTCTACCCCTACACAGCTTTAGTTGCCCTTGCCTCAATGATAACAGGCAGACCAGCCAAATATACAGCAAGCAGAACCGAAGACCTACAAGCACTCATGCATTCACCCGATAGGTTAGCTGAGGCAGAATTAGCCTATAACAGAGATGGCGAGATATACTCATTTAAAATGAAACTATACGATAATTTTGGCGCATACCTCAGACACCCTGATCCGCAAAATGTGACCCGAGCTTTTCCATCGATTCTAGGCCCATATAGGATCAAGTCGATTCAAGTGGATGCTTACGGCGTGTTTACTAACACATGCCCAACTGGGCCGAACAGGGGTTATGGACAACAGCATGCTGCCTTCGTGTTGGAGAGGCTTGTTGACAAGATGGCATATACCCTTGGTATGGATGTTGCAGATGTGAGAATAGCCAATATGGTAAAACCGGAGGAAATGCCCTATACTACACCGCTGGGAAGCGTTTACGACGGAGGTAACTACCCATTAGCTATGAAGAATCTACTTGAGTATGTTGACTACCACGCATTAAGAATAAAACAGGAAACGCTAAAGAATAAGGGCGTTGTAATGGGTATAGGTGTGGCTGCTATAGTTGAGGGCGGCGCCACTGCTTTTGGGTTTGCCAGGTTATGGGGTGGGGATCCACGGAAAGTGTCAGGATATGCTTCTATGGCAGAGTCTGCCTTTATACGAATTTTGCCTGACGGTACGGCTTTGGTTGCATTGGGAACCGTTCCGCAAGGACAGGGACACGAAACAGTTGTTTCTCAGATAGTGGCAGACATTTTAGGCATCTCACTCGACGACGTGAACGTCATGCCGGGATTTGATAGTGATTCGCACCCATATTCCGCTGCCGGTTCAGGTACTTATGCCAGCAGGTTTTCGCAAATAGCTGTTGGTGCAGTTGTCGGAGCTGCAATAAAAATTAGACAGAAAATCATCCAGATCGCAGCCCACCATTTAGAGGCCAATCCAAATGATATAATGTTAGAAAATGGAATTGTATTTGTCAAAGGTCAACCTGACAACAATATAAGTATAAAAGAGATTGCTAGAATAGCCCATACAAAATTAGGTGATCTGCCACCGGAAACCGAAGGTGGGCTCGAAGCATTTTATACCTATTATTTTCCATACAGCGGTCCAGTGGGAGACGATTTGAAGGGGAATCTTTGTAGTTCGTATTCATTTTTGGGTGGAGTTGCTGTAGTATTGTTAGATCCTGAGACAGGGAACGTTAAAGTTGATAAAATAACAATTGTACATGACTCAGGCCGCGCACTAAATCCAATGATATTGGATGGACAGATTCAGGGTGCTGTGGTAAACGGGCTGGCAGGGGCGTTATTCGAGGGGTTCGAATATGATGAAAACGGAAATATGCTTACTTCCACTTATGTTGATTATCTACCCATATCATCTGCTGACACACCAAATTTCGAGCTTCTAAGCTTAGAGACATACTCGCCTTTCACAGTATTAGGCGCCAAAGGATCCGGAGAAGGTGGGACTATTCTACTTCCAGTCCTAATATCTAACGCGGTCAACGACGCACTTAGACTTGTTGGTAGAAAAGAAATTGAAACTTCACGAATAAAGCCACATACAATTTGGCAACTAATTCATAAAAATTGAAAAGTGAATTTTCAAATCTTCCATAAACGGTTACATAACACTTTTACTACGATGTGTTTGGTCAGAGATAATGTATGGCGTCAACGTCTAACGGTAAGCCTTTGGATGATGTTAAACTAAAACGATCCACACTACTCTGACAGGCCGCAAGGGGAGGGGTGCGGGCAAAATGTTTTGGACACCATAATCGTTGTCAAAAATAACCATAAATAATACCAATTAAAGTATAGTGACATGTCGGACTACAACCCAATTGTTGTAAAAGAGATAAACCGGCCGCCAAAAAATCTCGTGGAGGAGTTCGGTAAGCTTTCGACACCAAATGTTTCAGACGCGCTTGAAAGAAATAGGATTAATGGAGTTATGGAAGGGATAAAGGCTATGGTTAATGGAGTTAGGGTTGCTGGACCTGCTATAACGGTTAGATATGTGCCTTTATCACCGGCTGAACAGGGAACAAAAGAAGACATTGGCGATTATCTGTTCGATATTGCAAGACCGGGGGACCTTATAATAATTGACAACGGGGGTGCCACGACTTATACATGCTGGGGGGACATCCTAACTTTTACCGCTATAAAGTTAGGAATAGCGGGTACGATTATAGATGGTATGTTTAGAGATTATGACAATATATTAACTATGCGGTATCCAATCTTTGCGAAGGGCACTATCCCTAGAACCGGAAAAGATAGGCTCATGATAGATGGTATTAATATCCCTGTGAAAGTTGGTGGAATATATGTAAGACCTGGAGATATAATTTTAGGTGATGATACTGGCGTTTTGAGAATTCCGAAGGAAAAGGCGGAAGATGTGCTGAAGGATGCAAAGGATGTAGAAAATGCTGAGCAGATGATTATAGAGTCTGTGAAACAGGGTCTAACATTACGGCAGGCTCGAGAAAAATACAGGTACTTCCAGTTACAGAGGGCTAGGAGTTAGCCGCCATTATCCTAGGGTGGGTTTCTCCCCTGTTTGTATAAATAGCTAATCTATAAGGATAAGTAAATAGAGTACTCGCAGACGATTGTAGACAAGTATTTGTAGATTTAAAACGTGACAAACCATATATATGAATACTGAATATGATTTGAATGGGAATTGACTGTAAATTTTCTTACAGATAGCGATGTTGCCAAGCTTGTAAAGCCTTCCGAGATAGTGGAGGCCGTAGAGGACGCGTACAGGCTCTACAGCACAGGACGCGTTGTGATGCCGGTGCGGTCCCGTGTTGAGGCGAGGGAGAAAGGCGGGGACATACTGATGATGCCCTGCTACGTCCCCGACATGAACATATTCAGCCTTAAACTCGTCACAGTATACCCTGGAAACCTCGCCCGCGGCCTCGCCACAATCAACGCCGTAGTTATTGTTCTAGACGCGGAGACGGGTGTAGCCAGGCTGGTCTCAGAAGCGAGGGCCCTGACGGGGTTGAGAACAGCGGCGGCCACGGCTGTATCCGTCAAG
>Ga0197143_1000613_pt1 | contig 36911 bp, 32 predicted proteins | sample GBS70_MetaG_FD_148603 | JGI IMG/M metagenome (GOLD analysis project Ga0197143, IMG submission 148603) | Sediment microbial communities from Great Boiling Springs, Gerlach, Nevada, United States - GBS 70_MetaG | ecosystem: Environmental > Aquatic > Thermal springs > Hot (42-90C) > Sediment... | reverse complement strand
GACAAGGCGGGCGGCCCGCATGATGTCGGGGCCGATGCCGTCCCCCTCGATGAAGGGGACGATGGGTCGGTCCGGTGGGATGACTCGGCCGTCCCGAATCTGAATGACCTCCCCCTGCGTGGGGGGTGTGACTTTCTGAAACACATATTGCGTCATGGGAAACCTCCAGGTCTCTCTATTGGCCCTATGACCATGGTCCGAGGGGTGGAGCCCCTGGATTCGTCAAATCCGTCCATTATCGGGAATGACTTGGAGACGGCTGTCATTCCAAGTCCGTCAAGCCTCCATTCGGGTCTCCCGAACGGGGAGCTATGTTATCACAAACAGCCCGGTACGGCTACCGGTTACGGGACCGGTCCCATCGGGTCTGGCCCGTGGTACCATTCCAGACCAAACACCACCGCTCTTGGAAGGGCGGGACTGCCCAACAGGTCGTCGCTGACGTGCAGAGCCCCCATGCGTTGCAGACGATCATCCGGTGGGCTCCCCAGCGAACGTCGGTCGCTTGAATCCAAGGGGGACGTTCAAGCCGTATCTGCGGTCCCGGACAGACGTCGAGGCCTACCTCGATGTCGGAGCGGGAGAGGCCGTCGCCGTTGGCGTCGACGCATACCCGGTAGACTGGGAGGCCTTGGGTTTCCAGGACGAGGCCGACGGACCGCCCCTGGCGTAAGGCGATCCCCTGGGCGTAAACGATGTCAGCCATTAGGGCCTGAGGGATTTCGAGCGCTCTGGACCGGACCTGCCAGGCGTACACGGTGCTGAAGGCGAACCCGGCCAGCAGGCCGACGAGGCTGAGAGCGAGAAGGCCCTCCAGCAAGGTCGTTCCAGACTCGAGGTGGCTGGGGTCTTTCATGAACGGCCTCCGGTTAGAAGTTCTTCAAGGCCGGAGGAAGCACAGGACGTGCCACTCGGGGTTGACGCGGACTCGGTGTGACGCCGGCGGGGGGATCGGGCGGGCATTCGTGGCCAGGACTGAACGCTGGCTGTCCGGAGTGTCAAAGTTTTTAGACACAGGGGGGAGTGGGTAGGGAGGGAAGACTGGGAAATCGAGCCAGGAAAAGCAGAGTCGGGATGTCGAAGGAGCCAGACAATATGTCCAATTGGGTCGACACGGGGGACGACGGCATCCAGGGTGTTTCTGCTCCGTAGGGGCTTCTGACCCGAGTGGCACGGGGTTTGCAGGGGGGATGCCGACGTTCCGTCGGCCGAGACGGCCGTTGCGCGCAAGGACGGAGTCGGCGGCGGGGTGGCCGCACGTCGAGACCCGTGGGGGTGGGCGGGAGGCGTCTATCCCGAGGTGGTGGTCCCGTGGTCCCGGCGGTGGCGGCGGGGGAGGGCCCGCGAGAAAGGGACGTGCCCCCTCGGTTTGGATGGCACCAATCTTGCACACCCCGTGTGCGGGCTTTTCGAAGACAATCGCCTGGTACCGGGTTCCAGGTCCCGCGTACCTGGCACCTGGGACTTGGTATCCGGCACCGGAGCCGAATCGACACCGAGCACCGAGGACCGAGCCCGGCCACCGGAAAACGCGCACACCGGCTTTGCATACCTAATTCATACGGTCCGATTCCAGATGCCCTCTCTTAGGGGGAGCCGGTCAGGTGGGGGCAAAGGATAACCGTACATCCCTTAGGGCAATTCAGTGGTTCGGCAGTACGGCTGTGATTCGAGTCCTTGGTCCTACGGATGGCTTGGTCCGATTCCGTCTCAACCGCGTAAATCCTGAGAAGGATGGACTCCGTTCCTTTGTCCCGTGGAGTCATCCCCGTGGGGCCATACGGCCGTCCAGACCGCCTCGCCCACTGCGGAATCCTATCCCCCCTTGGAGACGCTTACCATGCCGGTCATTCACAGTGCGGCCGTCGTCGGTATCACGGCCCGGCCCGTCGCCGTCGAGGTCTCCCTCCGGGGCGGCCTCCCCCGGATGACCATCGTCGGCCTGCCCGACACGGCTGTCCGGGAAAGTAAAGAGCGAGTGATTAGCGCCCTCATCCAGAGCCGGTTCTTCTTGCCCCAGGAGGTCATCATCGTGAACCTGGCCCCGGCCGACTTAAAGAAGGAGGGAGCCGCCTTTGACTTACCCATTGCCCTGGGCATCCTGGCGGCGGCCGGCCTCATCCCCCTCGAGACCCTTCAGGACACGGTCGTCCTCGGAGAACTCTCTCTCGGCGGCGAGGTCCGACCCGTCCGGGGCGTCCTCCCCGTCGCCATGGACATGAGCAGTCGGGGTTTCCGACGTCTCCTCGTGCCCGAGGCCAATGCCCCGGAGGCGGCCGTCGTCGGACGGATCGAAGTCTTTCCCGTACAGCACCTGCTCCAGGCCTTCTACTTCCTACGGGGCGATCAGACCCTGACACCCTTCCGATACGAGCCTGGTCCTTCTGAGGACCGGGCCCGGGTCCGACTCGACATGGCCGACGTGCGAGGCCACGCCTACGTCAAGCGGGCTTTAGAAGTCGCTGCCGCCGGAGGTCATAACGTCGTCATGATCGGACCGCCCGGGTCCGGCAAAACGCTCCTGGCCCAGCGAATCGCCTCCATTCTCCCCCCAATGACTCGGGAGGAGGCCATCGAGGTGACCCGCATCCACAGCGTCGCCGGCTGTCTCGACGGCCAGGGCCTCGTCGCGACCCGACCCTTCCGAAGTCCGCATCACTCCATCTCCGTCGCCGGCCTCATCGGCGGCGGGACCTACCCCCGACCCGGCGAGGCCAGCCTGGCCCATCACGGCGTCCTGTTCCTGGACGAACTCCCCGAATTCCCTCGGTCGGCCCTGGAGGTCCTGCGTCAGCCGATGGAGACGGGCGTCGTGACGATCGCCCGAGCGGCGACGTCCATCACGTATCCGGCCCGCTTCATGCTCGTAGCCGCCATGAACCCCTGTCCCTGCGGTCACTACGGCAATCCCCTCCGGGCCTGCCGTTGCTCGTCGACCCAGATTCACCGGTATCTGCAACGCATCTCAGGACCCCTTCTGGACCGCATCGATATCCAGGTCGAGGTCCCCATGTTGGCACCGGAAGAGATCGACCGGGCCCCCGACGGGGAACCCTCGGCCCGCATCCAAGAACGGGTCGTCCGGGCCCGGGCCATCCAGTGGCGGCGCTTTCAGGTCGAAGCGGAGATGGCTCCCGGGGAGGGCTCGAGCGTCTTCTGCAATGCGCAGATGACCCCGACCCACATCGACCGATTCTGTCCGATGAGCCCGGACGCCCGCCGTCTCCTCCGGTCCGCCATGCGCCAGTGGAGTCTGAGTGCCCGAGCGTTCCATCGCTGTCTCAAGGTCGCCCGGACGATCGCCGACCTCGAGGGGGCCGAGACGATCGAGGCCCGTCACGTCGCCGAGGCCATCCAGTACCGTCTCCTGGACCGTCGCCCCGAGTGAGCTTCGACCCCGCGAATCCCTTCAGGTCGAAGCGGTGAGAGCGGTCCGGTCACGATAGGCAATCGGGCAAGGGTACCAGGTAGCTGGGACCCGATACCCGGTACCGGATTTGGATCGACCCTAAGGGCCGGATACCGAGCACCGAGAATCGGGCCCAACGCGCACGCCGGGTATGCATCCTGTATGGGAAACTTGGGAGGGATCCCCGAATGGCCCGTTTTACAAGGCCCGTTGGGACTTTTCGGGAGTTCCCCCCACCGACTTGTCGGCCGCATTCATTGACGGTCTTTCCGCCATGGGCTATAGTCATCTGCAAGTACGGGAGTCGGGCAATACGGCAGTACGGCAATCGAGCGATGATCCGGGTACGGGCCCCTGGGCTGGATCCTGCATCTTTTTTAACCAAACAGTAGTGCTTTGTTAAGATTTGAAATGCGGGAATTGGGCACGGGTGCCAGGTAATCAGCATCCTGGCCATTTCTATCCTGCATCCATATGCTGCTTAACAGAGCAGTCGGTCGGACTCCTACCGGAGGCGAACGGGGAGGTCGTCCATGTGTGGCATCATCGGGTACGTCGGTCCCCGGGACGTCGTGACGGTCCTGATAGAGGGCTTGAAGCGGCTGGAGTACCGGGGGTATGACTCGGCGGGCATCGCCGTCGTCCGAGACGGCCGTCTGGAGGTCCGTCGCTGTGTGGGTAAGGTCCGCCAGTTGGAGGCCATTTTACGGGAGCAACCCGTCGCCGGGGATTACGGCGTCGGTCACACCCGATGGGCGACCCACGGGAAGCCCTCGCAGGAGAACGCTCATCCGCATCGGGACTGTCGGGGTCGGCTGGTCGTCGTGCACAACGGGATCATCGAGAACTACTTGAGTCTGAAACGGCAGTTGACCGAACGGGGTCATCGGTTCGGGACCGAGACGGACACGGAGGTCATCGCCCATCTGTTGGAGGAGGCCTATCGGGGCGACCTGACGGAGGCTGTCCTGGCGACGGTCCGGCGTCTTCAGGGAGCCTATGCTTTTGTGACACTCCATGCGGACGAGCCCGGCGTGCTGGCCGGAGTCCGGAACGGGGCGCCCCTCGTCGTGGGTCTCGGTCCGGGCGAGGCTTTCCTGGCCTCGGACATCCCGGCCGTCTTGGAGTACACGCGGGACTTTATCTTCCTCGACAACGGAGAGGTCGCCGTCGTTCGTCGGGACGACGTTCGGGTCCTGCGATTTTCGGGCGAGCCCGTCGCCAAGCCCGTCCGGCCGGTTCCCTGGGACCCCGTGATGGCCCAGAAGGGCGGCTATCGGCACTTCATGCTGAAGGAAATTCATGAACAGCCTCGGGCCGTCCGGGACACCCTCCTGGGTCGGTTCTCCCTCGAGCGGGGCCGGGTCGAACTGGAGGGGATGGAGGCGGTCCAGGAACAGCTTCGAGCCGTCCGGCGGGTCCTCCTGATCGCCTGCGGGACGTCTTATCATGCATGCTTGGTCGGCCGCTACATGATCGAGGGCCTGGCCCGTCTGCCGGCGGAGGCCGACTATGCCTCGGAGTTTCGGTATCGGAACCCCGTCGTTTCGGCGGACACGCTGGCCGTGTTGGTCTCTCAATCCGGCGAGACGGCGGACACCTTGGGGGCTCTTCAGTATGTGAAGGAGCAGGGTCTCCTGACGGTCGGCGTTTGCAACGTCGTCGGGAGCCTGATGTCCCGAGAGGTCGATGCCGTCCTGTACACTCATGCCGGGCCCGAGATCGGCGTGGCCTCGACCAAGACGTTTACGACCCAGATGGTGGCCCTATATTTGCTGGCCCTCTACCTGGCTCAGGTTCAGGGTCGGATGGGACCCTCGGAGCTGGCCGCTTGTCTGGAACCGCTCCATGCGCTTCCCCGAACCCTGGAGGAGGCCCTCCAGCAGGAGGAGGCTATCGCCCGGGTCGCCCGAGAGGTCGCCCACTGCACGAACTTCCTGTATCTAGGTCGGGGCATCCACTACCCCATTGCCCTGGAGGGAGCCCTGAAACTGAAGGAGATTTCATACATCCATGCCGAGGGCTATCCGGCTGGCGAGATGAAGCACGGCCCGATCGCCCTCATTGACGGGAACATGCCCGTCGTCGCTCTGGCTCCAAAGGACGGCACGTTTGAGAAGATGCTCAGCAACATGTCCGAGGTAAAGGCCCGGGACGGCCGTCTCATCGTCGTTACCCACGATGACGACCCGGCCCTACGGGGTCTGGCCGACTTTGTCATTCGAACGCCGTCCCTGTCGCCCTACCTGGACCCCGTCGTCATGGCCGTCCCGCTCCAACTGCTGGCTTATCACGTCGCCGTCCGGCGGGGCTGTGACGTGGACCAGCCCCGGAACCTGGCGAAGTCCGTCACCGTCGAGTAGCCGCTCCTGGCGCGGATGGATGGCCCGGAGGTGAGACCGTGCGGTGGCTGATTCGGCTGGTGGGATCGGTCGGCTTTCTCCTGGGCCCCCTGAATCACGGGGCCCCCGGCATGGTCTGCATGACGCCGGAGCTTCGGGCCTCTGTCGCCGCCGTCTATCGGCAAGCGTACGAGGGCTTTCTGGAGTCGGCCCTGGCGTCCATGCGGGAACTGGCCGACCGGGCCCCAGACTGCGCCATCCTCCAGGCCTACTGGAGCGACCTCCTGCAGTGGCAACTCTTGAATCGGTGGGTTCATGAGAGTGTCCGCCGCGACGTGGAGGAAGCCTTTCAGACGGCGACCGAGCGGGTCATCCGCCAGGCCCAGAAGCGTCGGCCGGCGCGGGTCTCCGATGCCGAAGAAGCCTTCGCCTATGCGACCGCCTACCTGCTTCGGGCCCAGTGGTACGGCTTTCTGGAACGCTGGTGGAGCGTCGTCGAGCCCCTCCGTCGGGGCAAAGTCTGGCTGGACCGGGCCTATGAGTTGGACCCCCAACGGCCGGAGGTCCAGTACTACATGGGCGTCTATCTTTACGTCCTGGACCGCTCGTCCTGGGTCTTTCACGTCCTGCGATGGCTCCTGGCAATTCCAGGCGGCGACCGGACCCGGGCGTGGCCCTTGCTCGAGCAAGCCCTTTCCCGACCAAGTCCCCTGCAGGGCGAGATTCGCGTCGTCGTGACGGGTCTCCTTCAGTACGAGGGCCGCTGGATGGAGGCCCTGGACCAGCTCCGGCAGCTCCGGACCGACTATCCGCGAAATGTATTCTTCCACTTCTGGGAGGGCCTCTTTTACGAGCGGGTCGCCGTCGATTATGAGCGGGCCTTTCAAGTCTACCAGGACATTTGGGAGCGAGCCCAGGCCGGTGGAGACCCGCGATACAACCGCTGGGTGGCCTTTCAGGCCCGCTACCGGATGGGTTACGCCGCCTATAAGCTGTTTCGCTTCCACACCGCCGAGCAGTCCTTTCGGGACGTCCTGGTGATGGGCGACCCGGACCCCCCGTGGGTCCTGCCGTGGACCTACCTGGCCCTGGGGCATCTCTATCGGGATTGGGGCCGTTGGGACGAGGCCCAGGCCGCTTACCGTCAGGTCTTGCAACTCCCCGCCGTCGTGGATTCCCGGTCCCGAGCCTCAGTGGCCCTGCGGGAGGACTACGGGACGCCTTATTGGCAGGTTTATACCCGTTACGTGCAAGGCCGGGTCTTACTGGCAGAGCATGCGGTCGCTGAAGGTTGCGCTTACTTTGAACGGTGGGCGGCGACGGCCGACGACCCCGTCGCCCGTCTGGGCTTGGGAGAGTGTAGTCTGGCCCGGGGCGACACGACTACCGCGCTCCGGCACTTTCAGATCGCCCTGAGTCAGGCCGGCGGGCCTGGCATGAGCTGGGCCCAGGCAAAGGCCGCTCTCTACCTCGGTCAGCTCTATGAGGCGTCGGCCCGAGACAGGGCCCGACAGTACTATGCCCAGGTCCAGGCCTATCCCCAGGTCCCGGGGGACATCGTTCAGGCCGCGAGCTTCCGGAGAGCTCGCTTAGAATATTTAGAGCATGTCGGAGGCCCCGGTGCAGTTCACACCGCCCCCTGACCACGGTACATTAGACGCCTATTACATCGCCGACGTCCTGGCCGCTCTCTACCGCTCGGGCCGGACGGGTGCCCTCCGGGTCGAGAAGGGCGTCTTTCTAAAGACCCTTTACGTCCAGGACGGCCAGGTCGCTTACGTTTCTTCCAATGCCCAGTCCGACCGTCTGGGCGAGATCCTCATTCGCCACGGACTCCTGACGCCCGAGCAGTTGGACGATGCGATGAAGCGCCTTCAGCCGGACGTGTCCCTCGGCAAGATCCTTGTCCAGCTCGGCTATCTGTCCCCAAAAGAACTGGTCCAGGGTGCCCACCTTCAGGTGACGGCCGTCGTAGACAGCCTCTTCCAGTGGACGGAGGGAACGTACCACTTCATGGAGGGTCCCCTGCCCAAGCAGGTCGTGAACCTTCACATCCCCTTACCGGCTCTTGTCTTGGAGCACACGGCCCGACATGCGCCGGTCGCTTGGGTCCGTCGATATCTTCCCGAAGACCAGGAGGCTCGGGCCAGCTTGCTGGAGGCCTTCTACCGGGTCCAACCGGAGATGAACCTGCCCTCCAACTTCGAGGAGGTCTTCACGTGGCTGGACGGTCGGTCGACGGTCGAGGAGATCGCCGCCCAGACGGGCTTGGAGGCCTTTTTCGTCGCCAAGGTCGTCGTCGGGCTAGGCATCCTGGGGCTTGCCGAGGTGACCCTCACGCCCCGTCCCGCCCCAACCCTCGAGACGGCCCCCGCCGGGCCGGAGGCCCTACCGGTGAGCCCGACGACGGAGGTAGTCCTGGAGCCGACCGAAACTCTATCCGTCGAGGCGCCGGAACCCGAACCGATGACCCCGTCGAGGGAGACACCGGTCTCGCCCCCGACTCGACCCTTCGCCGGGGTTGTCACCGTACCCCAGCGCCGCTACCGTCAGCGGATGGTCGCCGCCGCTCGACTCCGACGGCTGGCCATCGCCGTCTTTCTGACCGTCCTGGCTGTCGGTCTCTCGGGTCTAGCCCTTTGGCTTTGGCTCCAGGGTCGTTCGCCTCAGCCCACCTCTCCGAAAGTCACGGCGGTGCGGCCGCTACCCTCGTCCCCTCCAGCCCCGACTCCGCCCGCTCCGCCGTCTGAAAAGCCGCCTGCACCGCCTCCGGAGACCCCCCCGCCGTCACCTCCGGTCGAATCTCCGCCACCGGCCCCTTCACCCCCCGTGACGGTCGAGGCCCGGATGCCAGCCGGCCCGGGCCCAGAGGTCACCCGTCTGATCGAGCAGAAAGACCTTCCGGCGGCGGCCCGCCGGTCATCCGAATGGCTCCGGCGGCAGGACCCGCAGGCCTGGACCGTCCAGGTCGAACTGGCCTGCCGGTCTGAAACCGTCTTGCAGGCCCTCCGGCAGGTTCGGAATCCCGAACAGATGTACATCCTGCCGAAGTCCTTTCGGGGCCAGTCTTGCTACGTCGTCGGATACGGCCTCTTCCAGGACCCCTCGGCCGCCGAGGAAGTTCGCCACACGCACCTTTCCGAGGAACTCCTCCGTCAGCCGAGCCCGCCTCGCGTCGTCTCCGTCCGTCAGCTGCTCCGTATAGCGGGAGAATGATTAAGAGGCAGTGACGGAGTGACGAAGTGACCAAGTAACGGGGGGTGAATACTTAGGCAGGAGTGCTCAAGTCATAACGGATGATAGGGTTCATTCGGCGAATCCACGGAGTCCTGCACCCGGCTCATCGTCCTATTGCCTTCCACCCACTGCGTCAGTAACGACTTGAACACTACCATAGTTTGGACGCTACCTGCTTTCTCCGTCACTCCGTCATTGACTATATTCTGAATCGGGGGGTGAGGGGCTGACCGCTGGCCAGTCTTCCACCTCAGGTCTTCTTTTCACCAAGCCGCATGGACCTCGTGAGACGGCTCCGGAACATAGGGAGTCCGTAGCCCGAGGGCATGCGTATGGCACGCAACCGCAACGCTCCCGATCGTCAGGCCCCGTCCGGCTTGAACCGATCGGTACCGGGACTCTTCCACCAGGTGACCTCTCGAGTCGCCGACATCGGTCGAGCCCTGGGGCCTTCCCACCGGATCCTCTCCTTAGACCAGCGGTGGGCGTTGGTCCGCCTCATGGAGCAGGCCCTCCGGTTTGGCGTCTCGGTCCCTGACATGCTCTGGAGCTTGGCACCGCCCGGTCGACTGGGCGAGACGATGCGTCGGATGGCCAAGGCCATGATGGAGGGAGCACCCCTCTGGGAGGTCCTCCGGGACGAGGGGTTCGAAACGGATGAGGTCGTGAGTGTCTGGGCCGCCGAAACCACGGGCCAGTTTGACCGTCTGATCCCGTCGTTGGTCCGGCGGATGGAGCTGAAGCGCTCGGTCCGGCGAAGCGTCCGGGCGGCCCTGGGTCGGCAAGTCCTGACGCTGATCCTGGCCAGCGTGACGGTCTGGGTCCTGGCCGAACGTTTTTTGCCGGCAGTCGTGGCGGTCGTCCACGAGGTCGGCGGGTCAGTGCCGGTGTGGTGCGGGGTTGTCCTCCGGTTCGGCCAGTGGCTCCTCCCGGCGACCGTCGGGATGACGGTCACGGCCTGGTGGGTCACCGGCCCGTCGACCTCCAAGTTTCAGGGATGGGCTGACGTCTGGCTCGGCCATATCCCCGGCCTGCGTCGGGTCGTCCTCGAAATGGACTGGGGTCAAGCCTTCTTGACGGCCGCGGCCGGGGAGCAGGCCGGTATAGGGTCCGGCCGCGCATGGGCCATGGCCGCCCAGGCTTGCCGGACGGCCCGCGTCCGGCGGGCCTGTCAGGTCCTCGCCGACTATCTGCAGGAAGCCCCGATGGGCGGCGACCTTCCCGGGGTCCTTCGGACAGCGGACTTTTCGGCGATGGACGCCTTAGCCTTCCAGACGGCCCTTCGAACGGGCGACCTGGCAGGTATCCTGGACGAACTGGGAGCCGTCCACATGCGTCAGGCGGCGGCGTCCGCCGAGGCTTTCCAAGGGGTGCTGGCCGATGCCCTACTGGTCGTCGTCGGCCTCCTGGTCGCCGCCATCGTGCTCGGCGGCTACGTCCCCCTCTTTCGGGCCTATGGCCATCTCGGATGAGGCCTACCGTGCAGATTACCTTTCTCGTTTATGAGTGCATGGCCGAGTGGAGGTCGGCGTCCCCGGTCGAATGCTGGATCTGCGGGCACGGCACGCGACTGGTCGTCGAGGGGGTCCCACTCTGCCCGGGGTGTCTGCTGGCGACCCGGGGGCTTCGGACGGGCCGGCCGCCGGGACCGGCCAGCGCATACATGTACCCCTCTATCGTCGGCGAGGCCCTTCCCGACGCCTCCGGCTGGCAGACCGTGGCCCTCCATCAGGCGGAACAACTCCCCTCGACGGCAGGTCCGGTCTGCCTGTATGAAGTCGAACGGACGGCCCTGATTCGGACCTACGGGGCTGTCGACGTCGCCCGTTTGCTGAAACTCCCCTGTAAGGCCGACCCGCCAACCTCGCCCCTGCCGGCCTCGGTCCGCCGCCTCTGGCCCCTCGAACGGGCCCGTTCGACGGGGATCGTCCCCGTCGAGGCGGCCCTCCAGGGAAGGGGTCGGCTCCACCTGACATTGACCGACCTGCCGGCCGAGGGAGACTTGGCGGACCTGCTGGACGTCTGCGCCCTCCACGTCTCGGAGTTGGCCGTCCAGATGACGGCCCTGGACCCCCGCCAGGAACGGGAGGCGCTCCTGACGTGCCTGTACACGGAGGGTCTCCCCCGGCGGATCGCCCTGCCGGCCGACCGACGGGCCGCGCCGACGATCGAGACGCCGCCCTGGGACACCCGGGCGGTTCCCATCGATGCCCAGTCCCTTCAGCCGACGGCCCGGTCGGGGGCCGAATCCGTACGGGTCTTGATCCTGGAGGCCTACCGGCAGGGAGCCTCGGACGTCCACGTCGAGCCCTACCCGATGGAGGGTGCCTGGGGGACGCGCGTTCGATTCCGAGTGGACGGCCTTCTGCAGGACGTCTTACGGCTTCGGGAGCCCCTCTGGCGGTCCATCTGTCAGGCCCTCAAGCACCTGTGCCGCATGACGGCCGGCGTGGCCCTGGAGCCTCGGGACGGGAGCTTCACGGTAGACCTTGAGGGGGCATCCGTCCACCTGCGGGTGAGCATCATCCCGGCGGGGCCCGAGTCGGGCGGGGAGAGCGCCGTCATCCGCATCCTCCAGCAGGACATGCTCCGGTACTCATGGGCCGAGCTCGGCCTGATGGGTCCAGCTTGGGAAGCCCTCGAGGCGACCCTTCGGGAGCCCTGGGGAATGGTCGTCATCGCCGGACCGACAGGGAGCGGCAAGTCCACGACGTTCCATAAGCTTGTCCAGCGGCTCCCGAGCCACTTCAAGGTCCTGACCATCGAGGACCCCATCGAGTACGTCCATCCCGGCATCGTCCAGTGCCAGGTCTCCGAGCACATGTCCTTTGCTCGGGCCGTGCGGGCCTTCCTGCGACAGGACCCCGACGTCATCCTCGTCGGTGAGGTTCGAGACGCCGAGACGGCCCGAGCCGTCCTGGAGGCGGCCTCGACGGGCCATCTCGTCCTGACGACCGTGCATGCCCATACGGCCCTTCAAGTCGTAGACCGTCTGGAGCGGATGGGCCTGGACCGGGCCTGGGTCGCCCGGGTCTTGCGAGTCGTCGCTACGCAGGAACTGCTCCGACGGACCTGCCCCGCCTGCGGTGAATGGGCGTCTCCTGAGGGAGTCGTGAACCCGGTCCTGCAGATCCGCCTCCGAGAGGCAGGCATCGAGCGGGTCTGGGTCGGGCGAGGATGCCACCGTTGCGCGGGTCGGGGCCTCGCCCGAGGTGGTGGCCTTACTCGGGTGCCGGTCCTCTCGACGATGACGGTCTCGGATGACGTGCGGGCGGCCCTGGAGACCCGGAGTCGGCCGACCGAGGTCCTTCGGGTCTGCATCGCGGACGGTGGATACGTCTCCCGCTGGGAAAGTGCCCTCTTCTTAACGGCTCAACGCTTGCTGGACGGCCGCTACCTGAACGTCCTGGGAGTCGATGATGCCTGAGTGGCGTGTCGAAAAGGTCTTAGAAGACCACGGCCACGGCCGTGTCGAGCAGGTCCGGGATACCCGGACAGACCTGACGTACGTCCGGATCGTCGGGCTTGGGGCCCGTCGCTGGCAGGTCCTCGGGGAGGTCCCCGGTTTCCCGCCCATGCTGTATGTGGAGGCCGATGGGTCGGACTCGGCCGCGATCGTCCGCCCCACGACGGGCCTCAGTCTCTTAGAAGTCTGCGGTCGCATCCGGATCGTCGAGGGTCTAGGTCCGGGCGTCCTCCTGCCGGTCCCCGTGACGGTCGTCGTGGTGCGGGCCGTCGTCCGAAGCCTGATGGCCTTACACCGACGCCGCTACGTTTACCGAGGACTTCACCCCCGGTGGGTCGTCGTCGACCCGGCGACCGAATCGGTCTTTCTGACCCGGCCCGGATGCGCCGTCCCCGTGGGCGACTCCGAGGGAGACTTGCCGGACGTGACCGGATGCCTTCACGAGCTGACGCCGCCCGAATGGAAGAGTGGAGCCCATACCCCGGCCTGGGACGCCTTTGCCGTCGGGGGCCTGCTACTGTTTTGCGTCACGGGTCAATACCCCCAGCGAATGGACGCTGCTGGACGGCCCGTATTCGTCCCTCGGGAAGTCACGGCCCTCGTCGACGCGGCCGTCGAGCGACTCCACACGGCCGGGGCCCCGGAGCTGGGCCCCGTCCTGGAGGAAACCCTTCGGGAAGACCCCCAAGGGCGCCCATCCCTGCCGGTCCTTCACGAACGGCTCGCCGGCTTCCTCATCCGACACCGCATCAGCGAGGCTTCCGTGTGGCTTGCCCTGGGCCGTCTCGCCCCGACGTCGGACGTCCCACCCGTGACCTATGTCCGGGCGTGGCAGTACGTACGCCACGAGTGGCCCATTCCCCCGGCACCTACCGCCGAGACAGCCTCGCCGGTACCGCCGGAAGCAGACCCGGGCCCTGCCCGGCGCCGACGCCTGAGGGGTCTATTTTCCAAGTAACGGAGTGACAGAGTGGCGAAGCGACGGGGTGGGTAGTGCTCCGTCCTTACCGAGTGCCAAGGGACGAGTAACGGGTAATAGCTCTGTCTGGTGGTGTTCGAGCAGTAACTGATACGCTCCCTAAGATTAATACGGCAGTACGGCAATAGGGCAATACGGCAGTACGGCAATAACTTATTACTCGTTACTCGTCACTCGTTACTTATTACTCATCACTCCGTCCCTTTCCCATCTCCCCTCGGATGGACTTGCGGAGGCGGGAGGCCGTGGCGACCGAGACGGTCACCGAGAACTGTTCCTGCAGGAAGTCTCGAATCTGCTGAAGGCTTATCGAGGGATTGACCTGCAAGAGGACGCGGAGCTCGCGTCGGATTTCCCGAAGCGGGAGCGGGACGAGGCGCCGACGGTTCGGAAGGTAATCCCAGCCCAGCAAATACCATAGGGGCTCGATGGTCTGATCGGGGAGGAGGCAGAGGGCATGAAGTACGGTCTGGCGCCGCCGGGGTAGACGAAAGGCCGCCAAACGCCGCAGGCTCGTCCGACCCCGAAGGAAAGAGCCATTGGCCATCACGGCGGCCCGGCAGGCCTCCGTCAGGAGCTTTTTCCGAAGCTGGACCATGATCTGATAGTGCCGGACCGGGGCGGCCGGGTCCCGGAAGCCGGCCTCCGTCAGGAGAATCGTGGCCGTCTCCGGCCCGCCCGGCATGTGCAGGCCCGGCGTGTACACGACGGGCTCCAGGGTGTCCCCGACTTCTACGAGGAGCACGTCCGGGACGATGAATCGGGGAACGGCCGTCGAGGCGACCGGCGCCGGTGCAAACGGTCGGGTGCCGTGCTGGCGCAGGGCCGTCTGCAGGAGGGTTCGGCGGTCTGGCCGATGGTCCAGCCAGTCCATCAGGGCGGCCGTGATCCTCTCGTCCTGTATCGATGGGTCCGCCGTCGTTTGCAAGATGGCCGTGATGCGACCGGCCAAGCCGACCAAGTCGGGTGCCTCGGTTCGGTCGGCCAGGTAATCGAACATGTGAAGCCAGCCGACGCCGCAGGCCCTCTGCAGACAGCGCCGGGCTCGGGCGACCTCCGGCACGGGGATCCCCATCTGGCGGGCCAGGGTGGCATCGTCTTCCCGCAGGAAGCCCTCCGGCGTCAGAAAGGGCAGGAGTTCGAAGGCCCACAGCACCTCGTCGCTCGGGGGAAGTTCGGCAAGGCGCTGACGGCAAGTCTGGACGAGGCCCTCGGTCTGGACGTCCGGCACGTCACCCTCGATGAAGCACGGCCATCCGGCCGGGGGTCGAATCCGGACCCCAAGGGGATTGTGAAGGGAGACGTACTCAAAGAAGTGGGTGATCGGCCCGATCAGGCGGCTCGTGAAGGCCCGGAGGCTCAGACGCACGGACTGGGGCATCACCCCTGCCCGGGCTCCCACGCTGGCCTGTACGCGAGGTGACAGCTGGACCCGAAGCCCTAAGCGCATCCCAGCGCCTCCACCTGCTTGCGGAGGAAGGGGTGCCGGAGGCTGGAGACCGTGAGGGTCGCGTCGGCCGGGACGGTCTCGGCGACGGCGTAAAGGAAGTGAATGAGTTGACGGACGTTGCCAGGAAATCGGCATCTCAGTAAGAACTCGTAGAAACCGGGGTCCGCCACGCGGCCCAGCCGATGGGTCAGGACATAGTGGGTGATGGCGACCACGTCCGCCGGCCGCTCCCGTAAGGGCGGGCACTCGATGTAGAAGTGCATCAGCCGGTACAGGAGGTCCGGCCGGACCCGACTCAGCCGATCGGCCGTCGTGGCGGCGATGAACCGACAGTGGACCCGAACGGGTTCGTCTTCCCCCAGTCGTTGGACCTCTCCCCGGTCGACGGCCCGCAGGAGGACGCTCTGGTACTCGACCGGCAGGTCCCCGATCTCGTCCAGAAACACGATGCCGTCCCCGGCCGCCGCCATCACGCCGGCCCGGTCGACGGCCCCCGTGAATGAACCGGCCCGCGCCCCAAAGAGGTGGACCGGGACGACCTCCGGAGGAAGCCCCGAGATGAGGACCGGCACGAGACGCCGGCCTGCCCGACGGGCGATCAGCTTGGCCAGGACCTCCTTGCCGGTGCCCGTCTCCCCGACGATCAGGACGGGTGCCGTCGGATTCGCCACGACGGACCGCTCGATGTACCGTACGACCTGCCGCATCCCGTCGTCGGCGACGACCAGTGTGTCCTGGGCGTCAATGGGAAGGACCGCATAGGCCTGCCGCAGGTCGTCTCCCACGAGGGCGACGGCTTCGTCCTCCCCGCGAGGGGGCGGTTCGGGCTGGCGGGCTGTCCAACCCGTCAAAAACCCGCTGAGGAAGCTCTCCAATTCGGCGACCGATCGGTCCGATTCCAGGTAGGCCTGAACGCTTTCGTCCTTGTAAACGATGCCGTGGAGGCCCTCTTTCTGGAAGGTCGTCACGCCCCGCCGGGCATTTTGCACGTAAGGGCGGACTTCCCGCTCGTCGGCGACGTTGGAGAGACAAAACCCATCCGCCAGCCGGATCCAATAGCGCCGGGCAAAGGAGGTTAGGTCTGGCCGCATGCCCCGTGCCACCTGGGGAATTGTTCCCAAGGTTTTATCGTAACTTTCCGAATCCTCCATGTCAACGCGCCTCCATGGCTTTTCATCCCTCCCATGCGGCTCCCTGCAAATCCACCCGGCGCCGACAGACCCTTTCCAGGGCGTCGGGGCTCGGGAAGCCCGCCTGGGGGTCCTCCTCGGAGAGTCGGCCGGTCCCGCCTCGCCCGAGTCCCGGATCCCTGCCGCTACCCGCCGATGTGTTCCACGACCTCGTTGCCTTCGCCCAAGATGAGGATCCGGGGTCGTAAGCGGGGTGCCGTCGTGGGATCGACCCACGCGTAGGCCGCCACGATCAGACGGTCCCCGACCTCGGCCAGTCGGGCGGCGGCTCCGTTAACTTCGGCCGTACGGGAGCCCGCCGGCGCCGGAATCAGGTAGGTCTCAAAGCGGGCACCCGTGTTCACGTTGTAGACCTGGACCTGTTCGTAGGGGAGCAGGCCGGCCGCTTCTAAAAGGGCTACGTCGACGGAAAGGCTTCCCACGTAATCCAGTCGGGTCCCGGTGACCCGCAGGTTGTGGAGTTTGGCCCGTAAGACACATACGTACATGCTGTCACCCCTTCACGTTCAGGATGACGTTGTCGATCAGCCGGGTCGAACCCAGATAGATGGCCGCCGCCAGCAGGACTTGTCCATGGACGGTCTCGACGGGCTCGAGGTCCTCCAGGTCGACGAGGGCCACGTAGTCGACCCGGATTCGGGGTTCCCGGGCCAGAAAGGAGCGTACGGCCTCGACGACTCGGGCGGCATCCCGCTCGCCCTCTTCTTGGACGAGGCGCTGGCCGAGCTGGAGGGCCTGGTACAGTCGGGGCGCGACGGCCCGCTCCTCCGGCGAGAGGTACACGTTCCGGGAACTCATCGCCAGACCGTCGTTTTCCCGCACGATGGGAAGCTGGACGAGCTCGACGTCCATGTTGAGGTCCTGGACCATCCGGCGGATGATGACGAACTGCTGGGCGTCTTTCTGGCCGAAGAAGGCGAAGTCGGGCTGGACGATGTGGAAGAGCTTGCACACGACCGTTGCCACGCCGCGGAAGTGGCCGGGCCGGGAGGCACCTTCCCACTTCTGACTCAGGTCTTCGACTTCCACGTAGGTCCGGTAACCTCGGGGGTACATGTCTTCGGCCGAAGGGTAAAAGAGGACGTCCACGCCTTCCCGGCTCAGGATTTCGACGTCCCGGTCGAGGTCCCGGGGGTACCGGTCGTAGTCTTCTTGGGGACCGAACTGGAGGGGATTGACGAAGATGCTGACGACCGTGTGGTCGGCCATCCGCTTGGATTCTCGGACCAGGCTCAGGTGACCTTCATGGAGGTAGCCCATCGTGGGGACGAATCCGACCGTCTGGCCCCGTCGGCGCCAGTCCCGGACGATTTCCTTCATGCGGGGAATGCGCCGTACGATTTCCATCGCTCAACCTCCCGTCGTCGGTGTCGGAAAGAGACTCCTCTGCTCGACGCGGGTGCGGAACTCCTCGACGACCTGCCGAAACAGGTCATAAGCGTTGAGGAGTCGCACGACGAAGGATGGCGGCGGGAAGGGCGTCAGGCCCACGAGGTCGTGGAACACGAGGACTTGGCCGTCGCAGTCGGGACCCGAGCCGATACCGATGGTCGGGATCCGAAGCCGCCGGGTGATCTCCCGCGCCCACTCGGCCGGCACGCATTCGAGGACGATCGAAAAACAGCCAGCCGCCTCCAAGGCAAGGGCGTCTTCGAGGAGCCGCTCCCGCTCGCCTTCGGACTTGCCCGGCCGGACAAAGCCGCCGATCAGGAGGTACGACTGCGGGGTCAGGCCGATGTGACCCATCACGGGGACTTGGGCCTGGACCATCCGGCGGACGGTCGCCGCCCGCTCCCGGCCGCCCTCGATCTTGACGGCGTCGGCACCGGCTTCCTTGATGAAGCGGAGGGCATTCCGAACGGCCTCGGCGTCGTCGACCTGAAAACTCCCGAGGGGCATGTCGGCGACGACCATCGCCGCCGGCCGAGCCCGGACGACGGCTTTCGTATGGTGGAGCATCTCCTCCATCGTCACAGGGAGGGTCGTCTCGTAGCCCAAGACGACCATGCCGACCGAGTCACCGACGAGGATAATGTCGATGCCGGCCTCGTCCAGGATGCGGGCCGTCGGATAGTCGTAGGCCGTCAGCATCGTGATGGGTTCACCCTGGTCTTTCTTGCGCTGGAGGGTCCGAAGGGTGACCTTCGGACGCCGCGGGGTAGGGGGGTGAGAAGACATGGGGGCACCTCCGACTCCGGGGCACGCAGGCTCCCGGGTGGTCCCGACATTTTACATCCCGAACCGACCGGGCGCTACGGTCCCTCTCGTGGGGCCTCCGTCGGGCCGTCCAGACCCAGGGCGGCTCACCCATCCCCTACCGCCACTCCGTGATTCCGTCACTTCGTCACCCCTCTTGTCTTGCATCCCCCGTGCGCCCCCTTTTTTGAACATAAACCGGGAATCTCGCCGGTATCAGTACCCGGTATGGGTACCGGGTACCTGACACCTGGGACCTGGTGCCCGACACCGGAGCCGAATTGACGGCGAGGACCGAAGACCGAGCCCGGCCACCGGAAAACACGCCCACCGGGTTTGCATCTTATATCCGGCATCTTGTATCTTGGAGCTCGGTACTTAGCATGCTCTGCGGGCCCGGAGGGGGTCTCATGTCGGACCGCTACAGCCGACTCTTGGCGGAATATGCCCATAGCGTCGAGTGGACGGCCCTGCCGCCCGAGACGGTCCATGAGGTCAAGCGTCGGGTCCTCGACTCCATCGGTGTTGCCGTCGCCGCCTTTGCCGAGGACGCTCCCAAGGCCGTTCGGCGATACGCTTACGCCTTCGCCGTCCCGGACGGGGCGACCCTGTGGGGCACGCCCGTTCGTTCGACGCCCGAGGTCGCCGGCTTTGTCAACGGCGTGATGGTCCGGTACCTGGACTTTAACGATACGTACCTCTCCCGGGAGCCCCTCCATCCGAGCGATATGATCCCCGCCCTGATGGCCCTGGCCGAATGGCGCCGGTGTCCGCCCCGGGACTTCATCGTAGCCGTCGCCGTCGCTTATGAAGTCGGGGTCGCCCTCTGCGATGCGGCCAGTCTGCGGGTCCACGGCTGGGACCACGTCAACTACATCGCCGTCGGGACGGCTTGTGGGGCGGCCCGTCTCCTGGGTTTGACGCCGGTCCAGACGGAGCACGCCATCGCCATCGCCACCGTGCCCCATGCGGCGATGCGCCAGACACGGGCCGGTGAGCTTTCGATGTGGAAAGGGGCGGCGGCGGCCAATGCCGCCCGGAACGCCGTCTTTGCGGTCCTCCTGGCCGAGGCGGGGATGACCGGTCCGTTCCAGCCTTTTGCGGGCGAAATGGGCTTCTTTCGTCAGCTCCTAGGTGGCGGAGCCTTCGATGACGCCGCGCTCCAGAGCCTGGCCGAGGGTCGGCCCCCTCGACGCATCCTCGACACTTACATCAAGTATTGGCCCGTCGAGTACCATGCCCAGAGCGCCGTGGATGCCGCCCTTCAAATCCGACGGGAACTCGGCGGCCCGGCCCAGATCGCCGTCGTCCACATCGACACTTTCCGGGCCGCTTACGAAATCATCGCCAAGGACCCCGAAAAGTGGGAGCCCCAGACGAGAGAGACGGCCGACCACTCCCTACCGTATATCGTGGCCGTTGCCCTCCTGGACGGGCAGGTGAACCGAGCGTCCTTTTCGCCGGCTCGGTTCCGGGACCCTGAACTCCGGGACTTCCTGAAACGCCGGGTGACGCTTCGGGAAGATCCCGACCTGACGAAACAGTACCCGGACGGCATCCCAAACCGGATCACCGTGAAGACTCCCGAGGGCCGGACCCTCGTCCGGGAAGTCCGATATCCCCGGGGTCACGCCCGGAATCCGATGACCGACGAGGAGGTTCTCGCCAAGTTTCGGGCCAACGTGGCCTCCTACTGGACGGTCGAACAGGCCGACCGGGTCGCCGACCTCGTCCTGCGCTTGGAGGACCTACCCGACTGGGACGAACTTATGGTGTGGCTCCGGGTGTAGCCGGTATCCGGGGCCATTCGGCGGTATGGAGTGACGGGGTGACGAGGTAACGAAGTATTTACCGTCCCTCCGTCACTCCTATCGGTAGCCTCGGGAGAACGAACGACCGGTTTGCTGACTCCCCCGCGGAGGCGGCCATGGTGTGGCTCGTGACGTCCCCGCCGGCGGAACACCCCGGACGTCAGCTCCGGCGCCTCCTGGCGACGGAAGACGTCCTCGTGGCACCCGGCGTCTTTAACGCCCTGGTCGCCCGGGTCGCCCAGCGTTTGGGATACCGGGTCCTGTATTTCTCGGGGGCCGCCTTTTCGGCGAGCCTGGGCCTGCCGGACCTGGGTCTCTTTACGCTGGATGAGCTCGTCGAGGCCGTCCGCTGGATCGTCCGGGCAACGGGCCTGCCCGTCATCGTCGACGCCGACACGGGGTTCGGCGAGGCCCTGAACGTCCTCCGGACGATCCGGGAACTTGAGGCCGTCGGGGCGGCGGCCATTCAAATCGAGGACCAAGTCCTGCCGAAGCGTTGCGGTCACCTGGAAGGGAAGGAGGTCATCCCGGCCGAGGCGATGGCCGAAAAGATCGCCGCCGCCGTGCAGGCCCGTCGGGAACTCCTCATCGTCGCCCGGACGGACGCCCGGGCGACCCACGGCCTGAACGAGGCCATCCGTCGGGGCCGTCTGTATCGGGCCGCCGGGGCCGATATCGTCTTTCCCGAGGCCCTGACGTCCGAGGCCGAGTTCCGGGCCTTTGCCGAGGCCGTCCCGGGTCCGCTCCTGGCGAACATGACGGAATTCGGCAAGACGCCCTACTTCCGGGTCGAGCAGTTCCGGGCGTGGGGCTATCAAATCGTGATTTTCCCCGTGACGGCCCTGCGGGTCGCCATGAAGGCCGTCGAGCAGGTCCTCCGGGACGTCCTCCAGAAGGGGACTCAGGTCGATTGGCTGAACCGGATGCAGACCCGGGCCGAGTTGTACGACCTGATCGGGTACGCCGACTATGAGGCCCTGGACCGCCGTCTGGCGGCCGGGACCCAGGCTACAGAAGGACGAGGACGGGGAGACGAGCCGTCGGGAACCCGGACCTGACGGCCGGCTAGGAGTCCGACGATGACGACGCGGGCCGAGTATGCCGAACGACTGGCCCAGCCGCTCCGAGACATCGTGACCAAGCTGTCGGCCCTGGAAGGTGTCGTCCGTATCAGCCTCTTCGGGTCCTACGCCCGGGGCCGGGCGGACCTCTCCACGGACTTGGACGTCCTGGTTATCATGAACACGGATATGGACTTTGTCGAACGGATGGCATGGCTGTATCGCGTGCTGGCCGTTCCCGTGGATATGGACCTCATCTGTTACACGCCGGCCGAGTTTGAGGCCCTGAAGGACCGACCCTTTCTCCGGCACGTCCTTCGGGAGGAGGTCGTCCTGTATGAGAAGAAGCCCCCTCGATGAAGGCCGACGCTGGCTGGAACAGGCTGAGGAAGACCTCCGCTGGGCCAAACATCTGGCCCGGCGGGGCGGCTATCACATCGCTTGTTTTTTAGCCCAGCAAGTCGGGGAGAAGGCTCTGAAGGCGTTCCTGTATGCCCAGGGTGAGGAAGTCGTCCTGGGCTACTCGATCGAGCGGCTGTGTCGGGACGCCGCCCAGTGGGAAAGCCGATTTGACCGGCATGTCACCCGATGGGCCGTTCTGGACAGTTATTACGTGCCGACCCGGTACCCAAACAGTCTGCCCGATAGCATCCCGGCGCGCGTGTATACCCGGACGTCGCTCGGCAGGCCGTGCGTATGGCAGAAGAGATCGTGACGTTCGTCTGGAAGTGTCTGGGTTTGCAGGAGAACGCACCGTCAGGGTAAGACCCAAGTCCATAGGAGGCCGTCGATGACGCAACCCCTCCCTTACAGCCCGGGACTCGAAAACGTCGTCGCCACGACGACCCGCATCTCGTACCTGGACGTCGAGCACGAGCAGATCGTCGTTCGGGGCTATGACCTCATCGAATTGGCCCGGAAGCGGCCCTATCTCGACGTGGCTTACCTGCTCCTCTATGAAAGACTCCCCGACGCCGCCGAATCGGCCGCCTTTCGGGAGACCCTCCGTCGGGAAGCGTCGCTTCCCGAGGAAATGTACCGCCTGTTTGCCCTCCTGCCCAAGACGACGGACCCGATGGACGCTCTCCGGACGGGCCTGTCGTTCCTGGCCGGTCACGAGGACCCGGCGTTTCTGGCCGACACGTCTCGCGAGGCGAACCTTCAGAAGGGCCTCCGCATCCTGGCCCGGGCGCCCATCATCGCTGCCAACGCCTATCGGGCCTTGCAGGACCAGCCCTTCGTCGAGCCCGATCCAGCCCTGGATTTTTCAGAGAACTTCCTGTGGATGATCTTGGGCCGGCGGCCCGACGACCTGGCCGTGCGGGTCTTCGACACGATCCTGACCTGCTATATCGAACACGAATTGCCGAACTCAACCTTTGCAGCTCGGGTCATCGCCTCGACGCTATCGGACATCTATGCGGCCATCGTCGGGGCCGTCGCTTCCCTGAAGGGTCCCCTCCACGGGGGGGCCAACGAGGCGGCCATCCGCATGCTCCTGGAGATTCACGAGCAGGGCGGACCCGCCCGGGCCGAGGCCTACGTCCTGGAGAAACTCCACCGGAAGGAGCGTATCATGGGCTTCGGCCATCGGGTCTACATGCGGCGCCACGATCCCCGGGCGCTCTTGCTTCAGGACTTCATCCCCCTCCTGGTCGACCGCCGGCTGGAGGGCCGGGAGTTGTACGAGATCTATCAGACCGTCGAGCGGGTCATGCTCCGGGAAAAGGGGATTCCGCCGAATACGGACTATCCCATCGGGCTCCTACTGTACCTTATGGAAGTCCCCATTCCCCTGTACACGCCCATCTTCCTGTGCGCCCGGGTCGCCGGTCTGGTCGCCCACGTCGTCGAACAGCACGAAAACAATCGACTCTATCGTCCCCGTGTCCTCTACGAGGGCCCGCGGGGCCTCCGGGTCCCGGAGTAGGTAAGCCTCTACGCCCGTCCCGATCCAAGCCCCGCGTACCGGGGCGGGGTTACGGACGGGGTGACAAGTAACGGGTGACGAGTAACGAGTGACGGAGAGAAGAGGGTTACGGAACCCCAAAGCCGTTCGCTCGAGAGGGGGGATACGAATGGGGTGACGGAGGAATGGATGTAGGATGCAAGATGCAGAATGCAGGATGTAGGGTAGGGCCACGGGGGAGGGCAGAGTCCTATCCTGTATACCTCATGGGCGTGTTTTTCGAAGCATAGGCCGAAAAGTCCATCGGGGTCCCCGCCTTCCATTAGCGAGCGGCCGCTTGCTATTCCCGACTCGCGACTGCTCAAATATCCGGCACCAAGTCGGGTCCCAGGTGTCGAGTACTGGGCACCCGGTACCTGATACCCGGTACCCGCGACCGGCCTACTGCCCTATTGCCTGATGGCCGTATTACCTTCTCCTGCCTGATTACCTACTATCGTTCTTCGAACGCCCGCACGAGCCACACCGCCAGGCGGCCCCGGCCGATCGGTCCGTTCCACCGTCCGAGGCGGGCCTCGAGGGGGTCGGTCGGCGACGCCGGAAATACGTCCAGGATGCCCATCAGGTACGCCCGCTCCAGCCAGGCCATGAGGGAGCGGTCGGGCGTGTCGGCCGCAGAGGTCGGGTCGCAGAGGACGCACCGGACGGCCTGCCGGCGCAGGCTCCGGAGGATCCACAAGAGGGCCGTCTTCTGGGCGATGGGGAGGTCCGGACAGAAACATGTCCCCTCGACGACGTCGGGCCTCGAGTCGCAGTCGGGGTGCAGGGAACACCGCAGGCCGCCAGCGACCTGGGGGCAGAGGCGGAGGTCGCAGGCCTCCGAAATCCCCTGGAGTTGCAGATTCTCGACGGCTCCGCAGAGGGGATGGCCCGTCAGGTCCGGGAATCCCGGCTGGCAGGGCGATTCGGGCTCGTCCCCCCGGAGGCGGGTCAACCAGGCGGCCATCTGGGCCCGAGAAACCGCTCGTTCTGGACAGAACCGGCGGGGATTCGTGTCACAGGGTTCCGCCACGCCCGCCTCGGCCAGGCGCTCGATGAAACCGAAGAAGGGATGATGGCAAGGGACGTCGGCGAAGGTCGGACCGGCCTTTAGGGTCAGGCGGAACGTCCGGGTCTGGGTCATGGGGACGCACTCGCCCGAGGGCGTACAGTACTGGATGTCCGCCCGGACGGTCAGGTCGAGGGTGCGGGGAGTGCTTGGTAGACGCACGACCCAGGCCACGTCCACCCGCTGACCAGGTCCGGCGTCCACGGGGACGGGATTGGCAGACAGCACGGGGAGGTCGGCTGGCGTCTGGAGGTCCAGCCAGGCCGTGGCCCGGCCGGGGCCGTAGACATTGGCAAGGACAGCCGTTACCGTCGCCGTCGAACCGACGCAGGCGGCCGGCGGACCGGTGACCGTCCAGACGAGGGGCAAGATCCGTAAGTCGAAGGGCTCGCTGACTTGACCGTCGGGGTTAATGACGCGAACTTGAGCCCTTTCGCCAAAGTCCCACGGCGGCAGGCGAGCCTGGAGGAGGCCTGAAGATACCCGCCGGACGTCCCACACGCTGAAGGCGTCGGCCTCGCCGAGGTCGCGGGTGATGAGGTAGACCCATGCGCCCGGGTCGCCGACGACGAAGTTCTCCCCTTCGACGGCGATCCAGGCCTGGGCGTCCATCGTCGTGACGGCCGGTGTGATGCGTCGGATAACCGGCGGAGGCCACCCGGGGCGGGGCGTTTCGAGGACCGTTCGGAGGACTTCCAAGAAGCGGAGGCCCCAGGCGTAGCGGAAGCAGTGGTTGGGCCAACGGCAGGTCATGGCGGGTCGAGCGGCCGGTTCGACGGCGCTCGTTTCGTACCACTCGTTCCAGGTCGTCAGCCATGCGAATCCACGGCCGGGCTCGGCCTCCGTCGCCAGGGGGAGGAGCCGCCGGAGGGCGTAGGCAAAGCCGGCGCCCCCGGCGTCGTCGAAGAAGTTGGCCGACGAATAGACGTCCGGATTGACGGGCTTCAGTTTGGGCCGTTTCGGGAGGTGGCCCTCATCATACTGGGCGAAGACGGCCGGCATGAAGGCGACGGCTTCCCCCGTATATCGGTTACGGATTTGGGTCACGCGGTCCCGCCACGCCTGCTGGATGGTGAAACTCCGGTCGGCGACCGTCACGACCTGGGACTCGCCCAGGACCGGGGCGCAGGCCGTCCCGAAGGCCGTGACGGCATCCAGTTCGGCGATGCGGTCCTCGACCCATGCGTCGGGAGAAGCCCCGCAGACCTCGTCGCCGATGAGGTAGAGGGGTCCGCCGTAAGCCCGCCCCGTCTGGTAGCGGATGGACCGGATGACGCCCTGATAGGAGCATTCATCGCCGGGAAACGGGCAACCGGGGTCACCCGGACGGCCCCGCCAGGTGCGGGTCAGGTAAATCAGCAAGGCGGGACGCCCTCGGACCCGCAAGTACTGCGGGTGGGTCAACAGGCCGGGCTGGTCCCGGAGGGTTTGAATGGCGTCCCGAAAACTCCGGTGGATGCAGGCTCGCTTCTGGGGGTTCGGGTGGTTGAAGAGGATTCCCTCCTCGGGGACATGGACGTCACACTGCCAGTACAGGGAGACGGACGAGTCATAGAAGATGGCAAAGCGCAGGGGGTACCGGGCCGCCAGGCCTTCCAGTTGGGCGATGACGAATCGGACTTCGTCCAGGTTGTATCCCTGGGGCCCGTAGTAGTAGGCGATGGCCCAGACCCGGACGCCGTGGGTATAGGCGTCGGCGACCTGTTGCCGGACGACGGTCGGGTCCATCGAACTGTAGAGACCATAGGCCGGGACGGCCCGGTAGTGGGCCGACGGCCAAAGACGCCGTCGATACCAGGGGTAGTAAAACGCTCCGACCTGCAGGTCGACCAGGAGGGGGGCCGATACGGCCGGCCCCGGGGGAAGGGGAATTCCCATGCCGAGACCCATCAGGACGGCCATGCCGACCCATCGGACCCGCCTCATCGGGCCCCTCCGGCCCACGTGCCTCTCCTTCGAATTTAGGCCAGTGGGGATGGAACGCTGGGGGGACTTGCAGGCACCCCAAGAAAGGCCTATGATGATTTGTGTTTCTACCCGGATTCCCCCCATCCGTGGGCGGGGCGTTTCCTGCCCACTCGTTGAATTCCCCGAAAAGGAGACAGACGATGGGACGGACACCGGACTTTCCATACGTCAGCGTCGGCCGCGTCGTCCAGGTCATTGGACCCGTCATCGACGTCGAATTTGAGGAGGGCCAATTACCGGCCATCTACAATGCCCTCCGCATCTGGGACGATGAACTCGGCGTCCACCCCGTGGACATCACCGTCGAGGTCGAACAGCACTTGGGCGAGAACCGTGTCCGCTGTGTCGCCATGCAACCGACGGAGGGCGTCGTCCGGGGCATGAAGGTCTACGACACGGGTGGACCGATTACCGTGCCCGTCGGGCCTCCGACACTCGGCCGGGTCCTGAACGTCCTCGGTCAACCCGTCGACAAGCTGGGCCCGGTCCAGGGGGCGACGAAGTTCTACCCGATTCACCGGGAGGCTCCGAAGCTCCTGGAGCAGAACACCCGGATGGAGATGCTCGAGACGGGCATTAAGGTCATCGACCTCCTGGAGCCGTATCTCAAGGGCGGCAAGGTCGGCCTGTTTGGGGGGGCCGGCGTCGGCAAGACGGTCATCATCATGGAGCTCATCCACAACATCGCCAAGTACCACAAAGGCGTCTCGGTCTTTGGAGGCGTCGGCGAGCGGACCCGGGAGGGCAACGACCTCTGGCTGGAGATGAAGCATTCCGGGGTCCTCCAGCAGGCCGTCCTCGTTTACGGCCAGATGACGGAACCCCCGGGAGCCCGTCTGCGGGTCGGCCTGACAGCCCTGACGATGGCCGAGTACTTCCGGGACGAGGAACATCAGGACGTCCTCCTGTTCATCGACAACATCTTCCGGTTTGCCCAAGCCGGGAGCGAGGTCTCGGCCCTCCTGGGCCGGATGCCCTCGGCCGTCGGATACCAGCCGACGCTGGCGACCGAGATGGGCGAACTCCAGGAACGCATCACGTCCACGCTCAAGGGGTCCATCACGTCGGTCCAGGCCATTTACGTCCCGGCCGACGACCTGACGGACCCGGCTCCGGCGACGACCTTCGCCCACCTGGACGCGACGACCGTCCTGTCCCGGCAGATCGCGGAGCTGGGCATCTATCCAGCCGTCGACCCCTTGGCCTCGACGTCCCGAATTTTGGACCCCCGCGTGGTCGGCCCGGAGCACTACGAGGTCGCCCGGAAGGTCCAACAGGTCCTCCAACGCTACCGGGAACTCCAGGAGATCATCGCCATCTTGGGCATCGACGAACTGAGCGAAGAGGACAAGCTGATCGTCGCCCGGGCCCGAAAGATCCAACGATTCCTGTCCCAGCCCTTCCACGTCGCCGAGCAGTTCACGGGTCGACAGGGCCGCTACGTTAAGGTGAAGGACACCGTCGAGGGCTTCCGCCGCCTCGTGGAGGGCGAATTCGATGAGCTTCCGGAAGCCGCCTTTTACATGGTCGGTGACATCAACGAAGCCGTCGACCAGGCCAAGCGGCTGATGCGGTGATGCCAGTCCTGAATGGAGTGACGGGGTGACGGGTAATAATTCTAGGAGTTACGCAGTTGAATAGAATTGGATCCAAGCCATTCGTCGAGCCAGGTACTCAAATCATCGCCGTATTGCTGTACTGCCGTATTGCCGAATTGCCCTACTGCCGTAGGGCCGACAGATGGGAAGGGGACGAATATGCCTGCCAAGCTACCTGAGAAGATTCACCTGACCGTCGTCACGCCGTACCGTCAACTGGTCAGCGCCGAGGTCGATGAGGTCCTCTTGCCCGGGGAACTGGGTCAATTGGGGATCCTACCCGGTCACCGGCCCCTCCTGACGACCCTGACGATCGGAGAAGTCGCCTACCGCCAAGGCCGCCGGTGGACGCATCTGGTCGTCGAGTGGGGGTTCGCTGAGGTCTTGCCGGACCGGGTCATTGTCTTGGCTGAGACGGCCGCCTCGGTGGCTGACATCGACCCGGAGGCTATCCTGAAGGCCAAACAGCGGGCCGAGGAGCGCTTGCGGAGCAAGAATCCGGACGTAGACGTCGAGTCCGAGATGGAGCAACTCCGTCGGGCCCTGGCCCGACTGACCGTGTGGGAAAAGGAGACTCAGAAGCAACACGAATAATATAAATAATGATGTAGGAACGGGGCGGGATACCGGGTACCAGGTAACCGCAATCGGGGCCCTTTCTATCCTGCATCATGCATACCCGGTGTGCGGGTTTTTCGAAGACAGGTACCAGGTATCGGGTACCGGCTATCTGGCACCTGGGACCCGGTACCGGATCGACGCCGAGGACCGAAGACCGAGTCTGGCCACCCGAAAACGCGCACATCGGGTATGCATCCTGTACCCTGCATCCACATCTTAATAGAGCACTACTGCCTTGTTAAGATTTGAGATGTGGGGATGGTACCAGGTAAGCGGAATCCGAGCCATTTTTATCCTGCATCCTGCATCCATATCTTAACAGAGCACTACCATACTGCCCCGTTGGGTACACGGGGTGAGACCCCACCGGCTCTTTATGGAGAATCCCATACCTTTTTCAAAACGAAGGCCAATCGAACCCATCGGGAGGTCGATTCGTGAACATACCGTTGCGACGGAAGACGGCAACCGGCAGTTTGGGTATCCTGATGCTGATACTCCTGGGCCCCTGGGGGACTGGGTCCTTAAGCTCCCATCGTTTTATCTTCTCCAGTTGGGCCCAGGAGCTGTATTGGACGGCCGGTCCCGAGTGGAATGTGTACCGTGTGGACTATGAGGGTCGACCCCTCCTGTGGCATGTCTTGCAGTGGGAGGTCCGGCCTGAAGAACGTCATGTCTGGATTCGCCATTGGCAGCTCCCGACGCTGGCGGACATGCCATCGCTGACCTATGAGGCCCTCTGGGACGGCGACCGCCTTGCCGTAGCCCGGGAGGCGGTCTCATCCGCCGGTTCGTGGCCGTCCGCCTGGCGCCTGTGGGTCCTCGTCCGTCTCCTGCCGGTCGACCCCACGCAGGAGTCGCTACGGGCTGTCATGCGGGGCTATTCCGTCACCCGCATCGAAGCGGATGCCGAGGCATGGACGGTCGGAGTCGCGAACCCCGGCGACGGCCAGACCTGGACGTTCCGTTTAGAGCGGGAATTCCCCTATGGGATCCTTGAGGCTCGCTCGGGCCGATGGGCCTGGTACCGGGTCGATCACTTTCGGGTCCCCCTCATTCATAGGAAAGGGGCGGAGTAGACGATGACTTGGGTCGACCGAACCGTACGAGACTTCGTCGAGGCCGTCGCCTCGGCCGAGCCTACGCCCGGCGGGGGAGCGGTCGCGGCCCTGGCGGCCGCCTTCGGCGCGGCCCTCCTGCAGATGTATGCCCTGCGAAGTGCCCAGTCTCCGAAGATCGAACCGGATTGGCGGAGCCGATTTCCCGAGATAGCCTGCCGCGTGGCCGGCTGGAAACTTCGGGCCCTGGCCCTGGTCGATGAAGACGTTCGGGCCTTCGATGCCGTCGTTCAGGCCCGCCGCCAGCCCAAAGAGACGGAGGCTCAGCGCCAGGCCCGCGCCGCGGCCCTTCGGACGGCGATTCTGCAGGCCGCCCACGTCCCCCTGGAGGTCGCTGAGCTATGCGTTCAGGTCCTTCAGGCCTGCCAGGAACTCGTCGCCCATGGTCTACCCTCCATGCGGTCGGACGTCCAAACGGCTTATGCCATGGCCCGAGCCGGCCTGATGGCCGCCCTGGCAAATGTAGCCATCAACCTGGAGGGCCTTGACCCGGCCGACGTGCCGGACACCCTGCAAGCCCGCTACGAAGCCGCCCGCCAAGTCCTGACCACCGCTCCCCCGGACCTACCGTAGCACCTCCCCGCCCGCTGGGACGAATCAGCGACCCCGCCCTTGCGTGCGAGCTTCCATGGGGGCTACCGCTATCCCAGCCTCCCTCGCCACGGGTGACGAGCCGCCCCGCTTGCCCAAGGGGTCAGGAGGCTCCCGTTACGGCCGCATTCGGGTCGCTAAAGCCTCCCGCTCCTCGTCGGACAGTTCCCGGTCGATCCAGGGGTACAGGACGCCTTCCTCTTTGCTGTTGTGGACTCCGAGGACCTGCAGGAGTTCCTGCTCAAGGGTATCGGTATCGGTCCGGCCTGCCGCGAGGGCCGCGGCGATCTCGGCCAGAAGCGCCTGAATCTGACGGTGTTCCATCCGCATGACGACCGTCGGACCTGTAGCGTGCATGCCCGTGCGGGCCTCGAAGGCGGGAAACAAGAGGTCCTCCTCCCAGGCAATGTGTCGTTCCAGGCCGGACCGGAATTCATCCCACAGCCGCTGAGCCCGCTGAAGGTCCCGTGTCTTCGTCTGGCGGAATTCTTCAAAAAGGGCGTCCAGACGGTCGTGGTCGTGACTCATGAAATCGGCGACCGAAAAGCTCATGGCCGTTCCTCCGCGCGAAACGTTTGAGACCGAGGCGGCTCAGCTCCCAAGAGGGATCCCAACCCGGCTAAAGCGACGGCGATAGGCGTGAGGTGAGCGCTGAGGGGCGGATCTACGGAGATGTTCAGCAAGGCGAAGAGAGGCGTCAGATACGACCGCAGTTCGACCTGCCGAGTCGGGCCCTCGGCCAAGAGGTCGATGCCTCGGTAGGAACGAAGCCACGCCTGCACCCTCCGGATGACTACCTGAACCCAGGCTCCGGCGGTCGGATGGGGCCATCGATTTCGGAACCGGGACGTTAGGATCACCGGAAGGGTTTGGACGTCTTGCATCGAGAGCCCCGCCAGCTTCGGTTTCCCAGGCGTTTCGAACAAAACTAAGAGAAACGGATGCCTCGGTCTTTGCGGGAAATCAAAGAGGGCCGCCGGCCTCTTTGACCCCTTTAAGGAGGACCCTACCGTGTGAAGGCCATCGCCGGCGCCTGTATAATAGACGATAGAATCCCTGGGCCGGGATGGGCCATGAACCCCGAGGTCGCCCTTCGGATGGTCCTCCGACAAGTCGACTTGTTTAAGGGCTTGGACGAAGAGACTCTCGACTGCATCGCCAGGGCCGGCTTTCGTCGGCGGCTGGATGCCGGTGCCTTCCTGTTCTTTCAGGACACACCGGCCCAGTCCGTGTACGTCGTCTTGGAAGGCCGCCTGCGCATCCTCCAGACGACGCCGGAAGGCGAGCGGGTCGTCGTACGCCACGTGCAGAGGGGAGAGGTCGTCGGCCTAATCGCTATCCTGGACGCTGTGGAGTACCCCGTCACGGCAGAGGTCGCCGAAGACGGGACCGTTGTCCTGGGTTGGTCGGGTGCTACTCTCCGGTCGCTTATGGAAGCCTATCCCCGTCTGGCCCTGAACGCCATGACGCATATGGCCGGCATGGTTCGGGACCTTCTCCGGCGTGTGCGGGAGCTTTCGACGGAGCGGGTCGAGCGGCGGATCGCCCGGACACTTCTCCGGCTGGCCCGGCATGCCGGCCGTCGGGTCGAGACCGGCGTCGAGATCGCCTTCCCCATCACGCGAGAGGAAATTGCCCAGATGGCTGGGACGACCCTTTACACGGTCAGCCGGACGCTAAGCCGGTGGGAGCGCGAGGGCCTGCTGGAGGCAGGTCGGACCCGCATCGTTATCCGGGCTCCCCATGCGTTGGTCGCCCTGGTGGATGACCTCTCCCATTAAGCAGTGCTTTGTCCCGAAATGGATACAGGATGTGGGGTAGGGGGGACGAGTAACGAGTAATGAAGTGACGGAGTGACGAGGTGGCTATAAAGAGCCGTTACCTCGAACTGACCATTCAATCTGGAGTATCCCTGGTGGCCGGCATCGGAATCATGGCCGTACTGCCCTATTGCCCTACTGCCGTATGAACCTTAAGGGAGGGTATCAGTTACCGCCATCCTGTAGGGTTCCTCATCGTCACGCCGTTTCCTCCATTGTATAGGCCTGGTGCGATTCCGCGCCCCTGTTTGCAGTAGCGCAAGGATGGCTCGCGGGAAGACGCTTATCTTCGGAGTCCGAATCGGAGGATCCAGCATAGCCCGGTACCCGGTCCCCAGGATCGGTTCTCGATGCTCGGTATCCGGCCTTCGGCGCCCGCAAGCCGAGAACCGAACATCGAGCCTGCGGACCCGGTAGCCGGGACCCCGGCGGAATGCTTGGCTCATGCCTCGAAAGCCGCGCCCATAGGGGCCTGCATCCTGCATCTATTTTAAATCCTATTTTCAAGAGGATTAGCCATGGCCTCGGCCGTCGAAGCCATTCGAAAGCATCACCGGAAAATCCTGGAGACCCTCCAAGACTACCGACAGACACTTCGCCAACGGCCTGAGCCGACGTCCCTGCAGGCCCTCCTGAACTTCCTGAAGACGGAGCTCCTGCCCCATGCCGTCGGCGAAGAACGGGCCCTGTATCCGGCCGTCGAGGGCCTCCTGAAAGCGTGGGGCCAGGCGACGGCGACGATGATCGTCGACCACGAATTTATCCGCCGATACATTCAGGCCATCGAAGGGTTGGCCGAAAAACTCCGCACGACCCCCACCGTCGCCCTGTGGTCGGAGGTCGAAGCCCAGCTCCTTCAGCTCGACGCCATCCTGCGGCTCCACTTGGAGAAAGAGGAGCGGGTCTACCTCCCTCTGGTCACTCAGCATCTGTCCGCATCAGTCCAACAGTCCATCTTGGAACGTATGCACGAAGTCGGCCCGGCGGACGTCGAGGGGCTGGAGGACGTGCTCGACGTGCGGTATCTGCCGCCGCCCGAGCGGCATCCTCGCATTTTTGAAACCTTCGACCGCCTGGAAGCGGGGGCCTCGTTCGTCCTCGTCAACGACCACGACCCTAAACCCCTGTACTATGAATTCTTGCACGAGCGGACGGGTCAGTTCGCCTGGGAGTACCTGGAGTCGGGTCCCCAGGTCTGGCGGGTCCGCATCACGAAGATCGGCTCGACGGGATGACGTGAGCGGCGGAGACCGGTACGGATTCCTCGGGTCGGCACACTCTCAGCCATCCGTCGAGCCGGGTACTCGAATCATAGCCGTGATGCCGAATTGCCGAACTGCCGGAACCGGAGAGGAGTGCGTTCAACATGCGGGTCCTGTTCGTGTGGCTTCACGTCGTGGCGGCCGCCGTGTGGCTCGGGAGTATGGTCTTTCTGGCCCTGGGGGTCCTCCCAGTCCTGCGGCGGCCAGAATACCGGACCGTGTATGGGCCCATCCTCCATGCCGTCGGTCTGCGGATTCGCTGGATCGGATGGACAGCCCTGGCCGTCCTGGTCCTGACGGGTCTGCACAACCTGGCGGCCTTGGGTTTCGGATGGTCCCACGTCGTCTCCGGCCAGATATGGGCTGGCCCCTTCGGTCGGGCCCTGGCCTGGAAGCTGGGCCTGATTGGGGGCATCGTCGGACTGAACCTACTCCATGACCTATGGTTCGGACCTCGGGTGACCCGGGGGTGGCAGACCGACCCCAGCGATCCGTCCCTCCGGTGGGTCCGACCGGCGGCCGCCTGGGTCGGACGTCTGGTCGTGCTCCTGACCCTCGCCGTCTTCTACCTGGGCGTGACGCTCACGCGTGGGGGTCTACCGTGAGACCCGAGGCCGGAAGTGTCCCTGCGCTTCAGATGCCGCCGCCTGCCTTACGGGCGGCCATGGCGGTCGGGGCCGTCTGCTTCCTGGGGGCCGTCCTGACGGGCATCTGGCGGTTGGCGGCGACCCGAGGCTTTCCGGTCCCGCCCGTCCCGCCCGTGGTGCCGCCTCATGGACACTGGATGGTCGGCGGTTTTCTGGCCGTCCTGATCATGGTCGAGCGGATGGTGACCCTGCCGCCGGGGGGACTGGTGTGGGTGCCCTTCGTCTATGCCCTCGGAGCCCTGACAGCCCATACGGAATGGGCCGTCGCCCGATGGGCCGTGACCCTAGGATGGCTTGGCTGGGCCGTACACCGGGCACGGGCCGCGCGGATATACCGGACGTTGGAAAAGCCCCTGGTCGAGATCGTCGCTCTGGGTCTCCTGGCGCTGGCAGTCACACGGCCGGGTGGTCTGACTGGTCGTCCGGACGTCGCCCTGGCCGGCCTGGGGGCCATCGTCGGTGTCATCGCCGTCGAGCGACTGGAGTTCCTCTTGCGGAGCCCGGCTCGCGGTCCTCGGGTCGTCTGGATGGGTCTGTTGGCCTGGATGGCCTTACTGGGTGCTTCGGTCCTTTGGGGACCCCTGCCGCTTCCGCTTCTGGGTCTTGCGACGGCCCTGGAGATGGGGGGCGTCCTGGCCCACGATGCGGCGGTACGGTTCGCTCTCCGGCTCTTGCGGGGCGGTGCCGATATGCCATCGGGCGGTCGGCCGCCGTTATACGGGTTCCTGGCCAAGGCCCTGCTGGTCGCCTATGCGTGGATGGGCCTCGGGACGGCCCTCCTGATGGGATGGGACTTCCTGCCGGCGACGGCGAAAGACATGACCTATCACGCCATCGGTTTGGGCTTTATCTTCACGATGATCCTGGCCCACGCCCCCGTCATCCTGCCGGCCGTATCCGGGGGCACGCCGGTCCGTCGGGTACCGGTCGGCCTCTTTGGGCTGTTTCAAGGTATGACAGTCCTCCGCCTGATTGGAGACGCCGTCGTGGCGAAGGCGCCTGACCTGTGGGCTTGGACGGGATGGCCGACGGGTCTCCTCCATACGGTGTTCTTTGGCCTATACATAGGGTCCGTCGCCCGACAGGCCCATCGAGGCCGTCGGACGGGGGAATCGATGATGCCCTGATCCGAGCCCCGCTCGTCAGGACGCCCCCCACTGGCCTACTCCTTACGCGTCCTTAAGTCAAATAGAACCCAGGATTCATTAAGAGCGTCTTATTAAGAACAGACTCATAAAACCCTCTAAATCCCGCATTTCAGTGGGGGGCATCCCACCCCCGTCCGCAGGGGTGGGGTCACGATCCACCCCAGTCACTCAGTAGGGATTTTGTCAGACACTCTCAAGCTGGAGGCTGACCATGAGGGAACGAAAGGCCCTCGAGGTGGCCCTGGTGGCCACTGGATTGGTGCTCGCCGCGGAGGTGTGGTCCCAGGAGTCGCTACCCATCACGCGCGTGGTGTTATTCCGGAGCGGCGTGGGTTATGTCGAGCGAACGGGCACGGTGGAGGGGAACGTGACCCTTACCCTCCGCCTACGCGAGTCCCAGATGAACGACCTACTCAAATCGATGGTCCTCATCGACCTGGACGGTGGGCGTGTCCAGCCGGTGCAGTATGCGCCGCGCGATCCCCTGTCGCGCACGCTCAGCTCCTACGCCATCGACATTGCGGATAACCCCTCGCGGGCGCAACTACTGGCCCGATTGCGCGGCATACCCGTTGAGGTCCAGACTTCCGACGCCGCCTTGCGGGGCCACGTCCTGAGCGTAGAGACTCGAACGGTGCGCCCCGTCCCGTCGCTCGACCCTCAACCGACGGGTTCGGGAAAGGGCCCCCGTGGGGAAGAGGAATCGTTCTTGAACCTGCTCACCGAGCAGGGGATCCAGGCCGTCTCCCTCGATTCGGTAAAGAGCATCCGCCTGCTGGATGAACGCCTCCAAAACGAACTGACGGGCGCGCTCCAAACGCTTGCCGGGGGATTGGACAATGTGCGCAAAGCCGTCCAGTTGCGCTTCGAGGGGAGCGGGCGCCGACGGGTCTGGATCGGCTATTTGATGGAGATGCCCGTCTGGAAGATGACCTATCGCCTTGTCCTGCCCGAGCGGGGCAAACCCCTGCTCCAGGGCTGGGCCATCGTGGAGAACACGACCGACGAGGACTGGCGGAATGTCCAGGTGTCGCTGATCTCGGGCTGGCCCATTAGCTTTATTCAGAACCTCTACGAGCCGTTCTACCGCCGTCGTCCCGTGATTCGCCCCACCGTCGAGGAGGAGTTACAGCCCTTTATCCCGGAGGCGGCCCAGGCGGCCCCACCAGAGCAAGAGGGAGAGAAGGTGCTAAAGGCGATGACTGATTTGTTTATGAGGATAGCCCCAGACGCGGCGCTCCCGGATGTGATGCGACGCAGTGTCGAGGAGATGGCCGTCGGCCAGGAGCGGGGTACCCTGTTCGAATATCGCGTCCAGGTCCCTGTCTCCATCGACCGACAGCAGTCCGCCTTGTTACCTGTGGTCAACCAGACGGTGGAGGCGGAACCCATCGCCCTCTACAGCCCGGCCCGGCACGCGGTGCATCCCTTCTTTGGCGTTCGCCTGAGGAACACGACAGACCTGACCCTCATGGAAGGTCCCGTCACCGTCTACTATGGGGGTTCCTATGGGGGCGACGCCCTCATGGACACGATCGAACCAAAGGGCGAGCGCATCCTCACCTACGCCCTCGACTGGGGCGTGGAGGTCCGTCACGAACTGCAGGATAGTCAAGCGCGGATCTTCACCCTCCGAATCCATCGCGGCGTGCTCCAACTGCAGATCCGGCACCAACGCACCAACCGTTACACCCTGACCAACCGGGACCGCCGGCCCCGTTCGGTCCTTGTGGAACAGCCCTACGATGGCGATTGGGAATTGATCGAGCCGAAGCCGGCGGAACGCACGCGTAGTTTCCACCGGTTCAAGGTGTCCGTCGAGTCGGGTCAGACCGCCGTCCTGCAGGTCGTCGAGGAACGGACTGTAGAAGAGGCCTACGCCTTGCTGGATGAGGATATCGATACCCTCCAGATCCTGCTCCGCAACGCCCAAGCGAACGCGGCGGTGCGTCAAGCGCTCCAAACGATTCTCGACCGTCG
>Ga0197143_1000612_pt1 | contig 36927 bp, 36 predicted proteins | sample GBS70_MetaG_FD_148603 | JGI IMG/M metagenome (GOLD analysis project Ga0197143, IMG submission 148603) | Sediment microbial communities from Great Boiling Springs, Gerlach, Nevada, United States - GBS 70_MetaG | ecosystem: Environmental > Aquatic > Thermal springs > Hot (42-90C) > Sediment... | reverse complement strand
CGAATTCGCCTCAGCCCTCGGGAAAAAATACATTCAAGATATTCCCCTCGTTTTTTCGATGGTAACTGATCCGAATATATATCAGCTGGAGGGCAAAAACATAACAGGTGTCACAAGGATAGCTCCGGTAGAAGTGATTCTCAAATCCTTAAAGGCAATAATCCCGGATGTGAAAAAAGTTGGTATTATATACAATCCGAAGAACACGGGAAAAACGGTTGAGGAAGCAATGGAATTTGCAAAGGCTGTTAACCTTCAGATCCTCGCAGCAAGGGTTGATTCTGAGAAAGATGCTGAAAGGGCTTTCAAAATTTTTGCAGCAAGCGGCGGAATAGATGCGTTCTGGCTCATACCAGATCCAACAGTGATAACCCAGACATTCTTTAAGATAATAAGGGATTATACCTTCGCTAACAAACTTCCCCTTGTCGCCTATTCTCCCGAGTTTGTTAAGGCTGGTGCCCTTATGGCTCTTTCTCCAGCTTATACCACCATCGGCGAACAGACATGCAATACCGTCCTCCAGATTCTTGATGGGATATCTCCTGCACAGATTCCAGTGTTTTATCCTAAGGTGTTCATGCTCTATTTCAATTTGACAGTTGCGAAACAGCTGGGATTTGAGGCAATTGCTACGAATGCCGTTCTTTATGCAGGTTCACAGGGATATATAATAAATCCGATAAAATGAAGTGGAAAAGTTTAATAATTGCTATATTTCTCCTGAGCGGATGTGCTTCAGAGAAAAAACTTAGAAAAGTGGAATCCGACCTGAATTCTTTGAAATTTAAGATTGAGGAGGCGAACGAAAGGCTTACGATGGTTGAAAAGGAGATAGAAGATGTTTCAAGGGTGTGCGGGATTTTGAAAACTGCTCAGGAGGAATTGATAAAGGAGATGTACGCTGTGAAGACATCATTGAACGAAACGAAAGAATTTCTATATTCCGTTCAATCAGACCTCCAGAAGAAAAGAAGCACGGAAAGTCCCGAGTCCCTTTACAAAAGGGCAACCGAGCTTTTCAATTCTAACAGGTGTTCATACGCAATCCCGATCTTTCAGCGTATACTTAATGAAGCCCCGAAGCACAGTCTTGCCGACAATGCCCTGTACTGGATAGGAGAGTGCTATTATCGGGAAGGTCTGAAGGATAAAGCCCTTGAAACCATGAAAGAGGTGATAAGGAGATATCCCACAGGGAATAAAGTTCCGGATGCAAAGATAAAAATGGCAGTTATTTATGTTGAATACGGAGATGAAAAAAGGGCGATTGAACTTTTAGAAGAAGTGATTGAAAATCCATCCGACGAGGATGCAAAGATGAGGGCTAATGCCCTGTTGGAGAAAATAAAAAATAAGCCTTAAGGAGGTGAAAAGATGAAGTTATTAAAAACCCTTCTGCCTCTTTTTATGTTGACCGGAGCAATAGTGATTGCACAGGAGGGGAAAAAGCCTGTTATAAACATGTATGTGATAAAAAAGGGAGATACGCTGTGGGACATCTCGGCAAGGTTTCTTGCCAATCCCTGGCTGTGGCCCAAAATATGGGAGCAGAACAAGTACATAGAGAATCCGGACCTCATATTTCCGGGTGAGCCGCTTGTGCTTCCAGAAATGGTTTCCTTGCCTCCATCTCCAGCGAAGCCTACTCCTCCAGAAGCGGAAAAAAAGGCTGTGCCTGAAGAAACTTTAATTGAAAAACCTGAAGAAGAAGGGACGGGTGCCGAAGTAATTGCGGTTGCCCCTGTGGAAGAGACTCCAATCATGAGTGAAGAGGGAAAGGGAATATTCCAGAAGATGGCTGAACTTCAAAGACAGGAAGGAGCAAGGATTTATTTTTCAAGGATGGGAGAGGTTTCTTTTGTCACGGAAGAGGAGCTCAAGACCGCGGGGAAAATTGTGGGAAGTCCTCTTGATAGAAGTATGTTTGGCGAGTTTGATACTATTTATGTGGAGTTTTCGGAGGCTGTTGCAGCAGGAGAGACATTTGCAGTGGTGAGAGAAATAGGAGAGATGAAGCATCCTGTGACAAAAAAGAAGCTTGGCAAGAAGGTGAGGGTGAAAGGAATTCTTGAGGTTGTGGAGAGGAACGACAAAAATTACACCGCTACTGTAAAGGCATCGTGGGAGGTTATTGAAAGAGGAGACAGGGTGATGAAGCTATATCCACCCGAAAAAACCGTAGAAATTAAAAAAGCCTATTCCTCTGTTGAAGGTTATGTGATCGATGGGAACAGGTTCGGAGAGTTTTTCGGAGAAGGGGATGTGGTTTTTATAGACCTTGGCAAGGAAAAAGGAGTTGAGGAAGGGAATGTTTTTATAGTTTATATAAAAGAAGGAAAGGAAAAACCGATAAATATTATAGGGAAAGCAGTGGTGATAAAGACATGGCAGAAAGCTTCGGCAGCGCTACTTACAAAAACCAAGCAGGAAGTTGAGAGGGGTTACAGGGTGATATCGGATGTATTTTAAAAACTGGTAAAATTTCAACAAAAGATGAAAAAAATCATTTTCTACATCTTTTTTCTTCCGTATTATGCATTTGCAGAATCTCTCTTTCCGGTGAAACTTGAAGGAAAGTGGGGATACATAGATAGAGAAGGGAAAATAGTTGTAAATCCCGAGTTTGATGCTGCGCTCAACTTTTCGGAAGAGATGGGCGCTGTTAAGAAGGGGAAGAAGTGGTTGTATGTTGACAAAAAGGGAAGGAGGGTTGGGGAACTGGGTTATGATGCGGTTCTTCCCTTTTCAGAAGGACTGGCAGCAGTGAAGGTTGGAAAGAAATGGGGATTCATAAACAGGAAGGGAAAACTGGTTATAGAGCCACAGTTTGAGATGGCGTCAGGCTTTTTTAACGGTCTTGCTGCAGTAAAAGTGGGAAAGAAATGGGGTTATATTGATAAAAAGGGAACAATTGCAATAAAGCCAAATTTCACTTACGCTTTTGAATTTTCAGAAGGGCGGGCAAGGGTAATAATGGGGGGAAGGGTTGGATACATTGACAGGAATGGTAACTACGTGATTCCTCCAAGATTTGAAGGGGGAGGAAGTTTTTCAGAAGGACTTGCATGGGTCTTGTTTGACGGAAAGTTCGGTTACATTGATAAGAATGGCAGAATAGTTATAAATTTTCAGTTCGATGACGCATGGTCTTTTTCAGAAGGACTCGCAGCTGTGGAAGTGGGGGACAAATGTGGATACATTGACCGGAATGGAAAATTTGTGATTCCCCTTTCATTTGATGGATGTGGAAGGTTTTCGTATGGGTATGCATGGGTGACAATAAATGAAAGATTTGGATTTATTGACAGAACAGGAAAAATTGTCGTTGAACCCAAATTTGAAGCAGTTGAGGATTTTTTAGAAGGAGTGGCCCTGGTCGTAGTTGATGGAAGATATGGATACATCAACCACAGATTTGAATTTATATGGCAACCGTCAAAATAAGGAAAAAGAGGGTAATTATAAGACAACACCAGGCGAACACATCCCCGTAGGTTGTGTAAAAACTCTTCACATTAGAAAAGCTCACTTCTCCGAACACAACAGCCCTTTTGAAAATGGGCGTGGGGTTCTTTATTTCTCCATAGGGAGTGATAAGAGCACTCACTCCTGTGTTTGCACATCTCATCGTCCAGACTCTGTTTTCAATGGACCTGAAGGCTGCCATTGAAATATGCTGATAAGGTGCGGATGTCCTTCCAAACCATGCGTCATTTGTTATGTTTACAAAAAGTTCTGCTCCCTTTTTTTTGAAGAGGCGAACGAGTTCGGGAAAAATGGCTTCGTAACATATATACCCCCCTATAAGATGTCCTTGATAAGGAAGCAGCCTTATTTCCTTCCCAGGTTCCATGTCTCCCATAGCAGAGACGAACCTTTTTGCAAATTTGAAGATTTTTTTCAACGGAATGTATTCGCCGAAGGGAACGAGGTGAAGTTTGTCGTAGTAAAATTCCTCCCCCTTTCCGTTTATGAGGTATATTCTGTTGTGATAAAGGATTTGTCCTTTTTCTCTGCTGTAGGCAGGGCTTCCAAAGATGAGAACAGAGGATGAATTGAGAACTGTGTTTTTCATCCGGTCCTTATACCTTCTGTCATGCTGATAGAAAAATGGAACAGCGGTCTCTGGCCAGACAATTATTTCTGCCCCTTTTTTAATAGCCTCCTCGGAGAGGGAGATATAGACGTTCATTGTCAAATCGGTGTATTCGGGAGACCACTTTATATCCTGTTCAAAGTTTCCCTGAACGAGTGAAACCTTCTTTTTTTCCACATCTTTAAAATGATTCTTCATGAACGATATCCTTTGAATTCCATATATCCAGCAAAAAAGGGTGACAACAGAGGTGAGTAAAAAAGAGGGAATAATGGGGAAAATGGTTTTGTGTTTAAGAAGGGTGTATATCTCATAAATCAACTCAGCCCAGAGGAGAACGAGAAAGGATACTCCGTAAACCCCTGTTATGTCTGCTATCTGAACAAGAGGAAGGATTTCGTAGAGAGAATATCCTGCAAGAGCCCATGGAAAACCGGTAAAAACATGACCCTTGAGATACTCAAGGGAAGTCCATGATAAGGGGATGAGGAGAAATTTGAAAGCAGAAAACCTGAAATGAAAAATTTTTAAGAGGGCTCCGAATAATCCCCAGTAAAGGGAAAGGTAGAGGCACAAGATAAAATAGAGAATTATGCTGAAGGGATATGAGAGGTTCCCGTAAACAGTCATTGTAGGGACAAGCCAGTAGAGAAGGAGCAGATTGGCAGAAAGCCCTGAAATAAAGGGAACTACTGGACCGCATTCAACCGAAAGATGTATAAGAAGGGCTATGGAAAAGGGAAGTAGAAACCATAGTTCAAACTTTGGAAAGCTCAATCCGTAGAACATTCCTGAGAGGAGGGCGAGAAAAAGATTTAGAGTCCATCTTCTGCCGAAATGAAGTATTTTCAAATTTTCACCCCCTCTATGCGCAGCATGATTTTCTTCAACCTTAACCCCCCTGAAAAACCCCCGGGTCCATTCTTTGAAATCACCCTGTGACAGGGCACAACGAGAGGGGTTTCATTTAGTGAGAGGGCATTGCCCACTGCCCTTGCAGCGCGGGGAAAACCTGTTAGTTTTGCCAGTTCTTTATAAGTCAAAACCTTTCCCCACTTCACATTCTCCTTCAGAAATCGGTAAACCTTTCTTCTGAAAGGAGAGGTAGGAAGACGGACAGGATAAACCGAAAAGTCGCAGAATTTTCCGTTGTTAAAATAGGAACTCATGGATTTGAGGAATTCTCTTAAAAGGGGCGTTTGCCTGATTTCAAAGCCCTCTTCGGAAAATTTTATTTTTTCCTTTTGGGGAAGGAATACCCTGATGAGGATTTCGTTTTCCTCCACCGCAGATATATACCCGTAATCCGTGTTCTCGATCCAGTAGTATTTCACGATTTTTATATTTTCATAATGTGAAAATTTCATCAAGGTTTCTTTTTGTGCTCATTAATATATAAACCTACTTTCTCCCCTCAAACTCGCACCATTTTCTTTCAACATTCTGTCCTTTTTCTCAAAAAATAGATCATTTTCATCGAGCCCTACTCCCTTTAGCAACTTCTTGGAGCAAGAAAGAAGGGATATTACCGCGATTTAAATTCTGAATAAAGAGAGTAGCCTCTTTGCACTTTCTGCCCCCCAAATTCTTGTGATAAAAAGATATAAAATCCCCCCCGCAATTATTTCAAAAAAGAGATAGGTTACTGTTTGAAACTTTCCGTGGACCTCTGGAAACACAGCCTTTGAAAGATAAAGAAATATTGCCATTATGACTCCTCCGTACAGGTGTTTGAGTATCTCCTCTACTTTGAAGATAGAACCTACACCTCTTTTAATGAGTCCATTCCATAGAAGGAAAAAGTTTGCAAGGGATGAAAGGGAGGTGGCAAGAGCAAGTCCGTTGTGCCCGAGAACAGGGGGAAGGATGAAGCACAGAATTACATTTATGAGGAAGGTATAAAAGGCAAAAATTGCAGGTGTTTTGAAATCCTTTTGTGAGTAAAAGAACTGGTTCAAAATCCTTGAAAAGGCAATTGGAATAAGTCCGGCGGTGTATGCTATTAAAGCCGATGAGGTGTGAAACACATCAAGGAGCGTAAACCTTCCCCATCTGAGAAAGAGGTCTATCGTTTCTCTTGAGAGTATACACAAACCGATAGAAGCGGGAAATGTGAGAAAAAAAGAAAGTTCAATTCCTTCCCTCAATGTGCTTTCCGCTTCTTCTTTTTTATTTTCTGCTATAAGACGCGAAAGTTCCGGCAGGATCACGCTTGTGACAGGAAAGATAAGAATCCCGAGAGGAAACTCAAGAAATCTGCTTGCATAATAAAGATAGGAAACGCTTCCTTCTTTGAGGAAGGAGGAAAACATGGTTATGACGACGAGGTTTATTTGATAGATTCCAGCGCTGAATACAGATACGGACATAAGTTTCGCAACTTCCGCGGAATACCTGTCCCTTATCTGAGTTGTGAATTTTGGATAAAATCCCTTGCTGAGCAAAAATGGAATCTGGACGAGAATCTGCAATATCCCACCAGCTACGACGGACCAGGCAACAGGAACTGCAGGCTCACCTGCTTTTGTTCCGAAAAAGACGGCAAAAGCAATCATGGAGAGGTTAAGGAGGACAGGAGAAAAGGCAGGTGATGAAAAGTGTTTTAAACTGTTGAGGACGCCTGTAAAAACAGCGGCAGTGCTTATGAGGAATATGTATGGAAAGGTGATTGCAAGGAGATGGGATGTGAGCAGAAATTTTTCACCCTTAAAACCGGGGGCAAAGATTTTAACCTGATAGTCTGAAGTGAGCACGCCGATGAGGGAAAAGGATAAAAGGACCAAAAAGAAAACCGTGAAAAAACTGGAGATAAACCTTTTAGCCCTTTCTTTTCCTTCCCTTGTTAAAACGCTTACAAAAACAGGGACAAAGGAACTGGTAAGAGCTCCCTCTGCGAAGAATCTTCTGAACATATTGGGAATTCTGAAAGCCACATAGAATGCGTCAGCAGAAGCCCCTGAGCCAAGAACTCTTGCCATTACCATATCCCTTATCAAACCCGTGATTCTGCTCAGAAGAGTAAAAGAGCTTACAATTCCTGCAGAAAGGATGTGTTCTTTTTTCATCTCATTATCTCCGCCGGTCCATTTATCAAAAGCCTTCTGAATTCCTTTTCACCAACCACTTCCATCAATTTTTCCATATAATTTTTGAGTTCCTTGCTGAATCCATAATCGTGGGCATCTGTTCCTATGCAATCTGCAAGTTCTTCTTTCACCACAGCGAGTGCATTTCTTTTTACTTCTTCTCCATATAACCCGAATATGCTTCCTATGTTCACCTGTACCCGGTATCCGAGTTCTTTCATCTTCCTTATTCTTTCAAGGGGTTGATTTCTTTCAGGATGTGCTATTACGGGGAAGTAGTTGTTTGAAATGCATTTTTCCATAAAAATTTTTAAAGCCTGGTCCACGAAGGGGACCCACAGCTCCACGAGGAAAAATCTTGAATCAGGAGTTAACGTTATTATTTCTCCCTTTTCAATTATTTTGAAAATACCGGGCTCAAGAAGGTATTCACAGGATACGTGAAATTCAACCGGAATTTTATCGAGCTCCGATTCAAATCTCTGAATCGAAAGGTGTATGGAATTTTTCCTTTCTTCCTGAAAGGAGGGATTCATGTGGGGAGTGAAGATTATTTTCTCAAATCCGTATTCCACAAATTTCTGAAGAGAGAGAAGCGTTTCCTCTATTTCCTCCGGACCATCGTCAATGGGCGGAAAGAGGTGGTTGTGAATGTCTATATATCCCTTACTGCTCAAACTCTTTCAGGATATTTGTAGCAATCACAATTTTCTGAATTTCCGAGGTCCCTTCGTATATCTCTGTTATCTTTGCATCTCTGAAATGTCTCTCAACGGCGTTATCGGTTATGTACCCGTAACCGCCGAATATCTGAACAGCCTTTGTTGTTACCCACATTGCTGTTTCCGAAGCAAACAGTTTAGCCATTGCGGCTTCCTTTGTGAATTTCACCTTTTTGTCCTTAAGATAGGCAGCCCTCAGTGTAAGAAGTCTTGCCGCATCAATTCTCGTTCCCATTTCTGCTATCATCTCCTGGACAAGTTGAAACTCACAGATGTTCTGCCCGAAAGCCTTTCTTTCTTTTGAATACCTCACAGCTTCTTCAAAGGCGGCTTTTGCTATTCCGATTGCCTGGGAAGCAATTCCTATCCTTCCGCCATCAAGGGTAGTCATTGCGACTTTGAAGCCCTCCCCAACCTCTCCGAGGAGATTTTCCGCTGGAACCCTTACTCCATCCAGGATGATCTGAGCAGTCCCTGACCCCCTTATTCCCAGTTTTTTTTCAACCTTTGAAATGATGTAACCCTTCATATCCTTTTCAACTATGAATGCGCATATTCCTTTATGCTTGAGGCTTCTGTCAATTGTTGCAAACACAATGGCGATGTCTGCCTGTGGACCGTTGGTGACGAAATTTTTCGTCCCTTCAAGGATGTATTCATTTCCTTCCCTCCTTGCGGTTGTCCTCAAGCCAGCCGCGTCGCTTCCTGAGTCCGGTTCAGAAAGGCAGAAACAGCCCAGCAATTCACCCTTCGCAAGGGGGATGAGGTATTTCGCTTTCTGATCTTCTGTGCCGTATCTCACAAGCGGGTCACACACAAGGGAGTTGTTCACGCTCATTATCACTCCCGTTGAGGCACAGGCGGCTGAGATTTCTTCCATGGCGAGGACATAGGAGATGGTGTCAAATCCTGCGCCCCCGTATTTTTCAGGCACCATCATCCCCATAAATCCCATTTCGGCAAGTTTCTTAATAATTTCTTTTGGAAAATATTCCTCCTCATCTATCTTTCTCGCGATAGGGAGTATTTCCTTTTTTGCAAACTCCCTGGCTATTCTCTGAACCTCTTTCTGCTCCTCAGTTAGTTCAAACTTCATCTCTCTTCCTCCTTTTTATTTTTTTCCATATGGATTCTTTCCCTTCTTCAGGATAGATGTAGTAGTAATATCTCGTTCCTCTTACAGGGACCTTGTTCATGATGCAGCCCAGGAGATTGGCTTTCACATTTTTGAGAAGTTTTATAGCCTTTGTCAGATGGGAGCGGGATGTATGATAGGGCGTTATTACAAGAAGAACTCCATCCACAAGCCTTGAGAGGATCAACGTATCTACCACCGATAGAAGAGGAGGTGTATCAACAAATACATAGGAATAGGAATTTTTCAATTGAGAAATTATTTCTGCTGGCTTTTTGGATTCAAGAAGGGAAGTGACAAAGGAATTGGACCTTCCAGCGGGCATTATTTTCAGATTTTTTTTCACTTCATAAATTCCCTCTTCGACCGGCAAACCTGCGAGAACATCAATAAATCCAGGATTTTTCTCCAGGTTCATAATTTTGCTCAGGTCTCTCTTTTTGAAATCACTGTCTATAATTAAAACATCTTCCCTTCCTTCTGAGATCACATCTCCTAAGAGCCTGAGAACCGTGGTTTTTCCTTCTTTTGGAAGAGGGCTTGTAATGATAAAGGTGGTGAGGTTTTCTGAGAGGGGAGAATAGAAGATTGTGGTTTTTAAGATTCTTCCTGCTTCTTTGAGGTGTCTTTCTACATTTATTTCTATTTCCGTCGAATTCCTGTTATTTCTTACCTCCGGCAGAACCCCGAATACGGGAATCTTATAGAAACTTTCTATCTCTTCTGGTGAATTTATCGTATCGCTGAAATAGTACATCAAGAAGGAAATCATGGAGCCGAAAAGGAATCCTGAAAATACAGAAAAAAGGAGGATTTTCTTTTTATTTGGGAAAACAGGAGAGGTAGGAGGTATTGCTCTGTCTATGATTTTTATGTTGCCCACAGAAGCAGCCTTTGCAATCCTCACTTCTTCGTATTTTGTGAGGAGAAATGTATATATGTCTTCGTTAACTTTTAGATTTCTCGCGAGTCTGAGGAGGTTCCTTTCAACTTCAGGATATTTTTTGATCTCTCCTTCATATCTATCAATGAACTCTTCTATTCCCTTCTTTCTGGATATTAGAGTTCTCTCCTTTTCTTTCAGGATTTCCTTTATCTTTTCTATCAATTCCTCCCTTTCTGCTGACACCTCTACTACTTCAGGATGGTTTTCCGTAAATTTCTGTAGAAGGGAATATCTCCTGATGTCAAGTTCAGCAAGTTTTGAGACAAGTGATTGCAATACTTGATCGTTAAAGGAGGACGAGAGTATTTTTGAAGGTTCCTTATCCATATCCTGAATAGTCCTCCTTATCTGAAAGAGTTCAATTTCTATTCCCGTCTTTTCCTTTTCCAGTTCCGAGAGTTTTTCTATTATCCCTTCCGCCTCTTTGCTTATCTCGGCGATTCCAAAGGTTTTCCTGAAAGCATCCATCTTTTCTTCCGCTTCTTTAAGTTGTTCTTTGACTTTATCCAGTTGGGAGGATATGAAATCCATTGTCTGGGATATGTCTTCCGTCCACTTTTCCTTGTTAAACTCTATGTAAACCTCGGAGATGATATTGGCAATTTCCGCACACTTTATGGGGTCTGTCCATGAAAAGGACACTTTAATAAGGTTTGTCGCTTCTCCTATCTTTTCCGTCTTTATTCCGTTTTTTATTTTATTCACCACATCCTCAAAGGAATTTTTATAAACCAGAGCCTCTCCTTCTCCTCTGCAATAGATGAATTCAATTAGAAATTCTTTGTTACTCAGTTTGGTTCCATTTACAAAGGCTGAATACTCTCCGCAGTTATTTTTCACAACAAGTTTTACAGGAACCCCGAGAAACTTTTTATCTACCTGAAGTTTTTTTATCTTAAAACTCAGATCCCCTTTTATCTCTTTTACATTCACATCAAGCATGCTGATTCTGGCTACCCTTTCAGCAATACTTCTTGACTTTATTATCTCCATTTCCGTATCTACTCGCGAGGGCCTCCCGTACAGAAAAAGGTCTTCAAGAAAGGTCCTTCTGTTTATTGGTTCTTCAACCTGAAGGATAGAAAAGGCAGTATATACAGGAGGTTTCAAAAAAGAATAAATAAGTCCCACGAGTCCGAAAACTATAACTGAAGAGGTTATTATATGCCATTTTATAAGAAGTATGTTAAAAATCTCTTTGAAGAAGTTTCTTTCTTCCATCACTCTCTTCTCATTATGTCTCTTATCATGTATGTCTTCCACAATATATCAAGGGGTGTAAATATGAAGAGGTCCAGTGTGGGTTTTATGAGTTCAATAGTCTCGTTCCAATCCGCTATTCCGGATTTTGAAACCACGATGATGTCTCCCGGTTCGGCATACACTCCCGCAAGTTTTAAGATGTCTTCCTTTTTTCCTTTCATCCCTTCTCCCAGATTTATCATATAAAATTCAAGATTGAAGGGAGCCCCTTTAACGAGAATTATGCTGTTTCCTGCTGTTTTCTTTATGCCTCCTGCAAGGGTTAAGACCTTTAACAGGGAGATTTTATCCTCTTCAGAAGTAATTGCTCCAGGATTTTTGACTTCTCCTACCACATATACCGCCTGGTTTTTCATGTGAGGGATATAAATGATATCCCCATCCTCTACATACACGTTTCTTTCTATCTCTCCTTTTTTCAGGATACCATAAAGGTTTATGGGGTGCGCCTTTCCCTTCCTTATAAGATATGCACATCCTAGGTAAGCAGATTCAGTTGGTCCACCCGCCAGTGCCAGGACTTCGAGAAGGGTTGCCTCTCTTGTGATTGGGACTGCTCCCGGTGCCTTCACTTCCCCGAGCACATACACAAATCTTGAGCCATATGTTTTTATCGTCACATCTATTGAAGGTTTTTTGAGGTATTTGGAGTATTCTTTTATAAGGAGAGCCTTTATTTCCTCTGGTCCCATTCCCTTCACATCCACCTCACCTAAAATGGGGAGGACTATGGTGTTATTTCTTGATACCGTTACCTCAACAGATAGTTCAGGCTGGTTCCATATAGAAATTTTCAGGACATCTCCTGGTCCAACTGCATACCCTTTTGAAACGGGTCTCAATTCTCCTATTTCCAGTTCAAGAGATGGTTGAACGCTTATAGATTCCTTCGGAATTTTGACAATAGAAGGAAGTATCTCCTTCTGCGCACAGGAGAGAAGGAGGATGATTGGAATCAATTTTTTCATATTCCTTTTTATACCACAAAGAATTTTTTTAAAAAACATTTACACCAAAAAACCCCCGGAAACTTGAAATATCTCCTGTTCATTACTAAAATTCATTCTGAGTTGATCCTTTTGAGAAGGCTAAAATGAGCGAGAAAAGGTATGGACGGATAAAGCAGGTTATGGGTCCTGTGGTGGATGTGGAGTTTGAAGAAGGAGAGTTGCCCGCCATATATAACGCTTTAAAAACCACAAACCCTTTTATTTCAGATAAGGAATGGAATCTCACCCTGGAAGTTATGCAGCACCTCGGAGACAAAGTTGTCCGAACCATAGCGATGGATACCACCGATGGACTGGTTCGCGGGATGAAGGTGATTGATACAGGAGAGCCCATAAAAGTTCCTGTAGGAAGGGAGACCCTCGGAAGGATAATGAATGTGGTGGGCGAACCTATTGATGAAGGTCCCCCTATAATCACCAGGGAAAGATGGCCCATTCACAGACCACCTCCGCCTCTTACGGAACAGAGCACAAAAATAGAAATCCTTGAGACCGGAATAAAGGTTATAGACCTCCTTGAACCCTACCCCAAAGGAGGAAAAGTAGGACTTTTCGGAGGAGCAGGGGTTGGAAAGACCGTGATAATTATGGAACTCATTCACAACATTGCAGTTCATCATGGCGGGTTTTCTGTGTTCGGCGGAGTTGGAGAGAGGACGAGGGAAGGAAATGACCTCTGGCTTGAGATGAAAGAGTCAGGGGTTTTAAGCAAAGCAGTCCTTGTTTACGGGCAAATGAACGAACCTCCGGGAGCGAGGGCTAGGGTTGGGCTTACTGCTCTTACAGTTGCTGAGTATTTCAGAGATGTGGAGGGACAAGATGTGCTTTTGTTCATAGACAATATCTTCAGGTTTGTCCAGGCAAACTCCGAGGTTTCCGCCCTTCTCGGAAGGATTCCATCAGCGGTTGGGTATCAACCCACCCTCTCTACCGACCTCGGAGAACTTGAAGAAAGAATCACAAGCACAATAAGGGGTTCAATCACCTCGGTGCAGGCAATATATGTGCCTGCTGATGACTTAACCGACCCTGCACCCGCAACGACGTTCAGTCATCTTGATGCCACCACTGTTCTCTCAAGGCAACTTGCTGAACTGGGAATATATCCCGCAGTTGATCCTCTTGATTCTACCTCCAGAATTCTTGACCCCGCAATAGTTGGCGAAGAGCACTATTATGTGGCAAGGGAGGTTCAGAGGATTCTTCAGAGGTACAGAGACCTTCAGGACATAATTGCAATCCTCGGAATGGAGGAACTTTCTGAGGAAGATAAGATAATTGTTGCAAGAGCAAGAAAGATTCAGAGATTTTTGTCACAGCCGTTTTTCGTTGCTGAACAGTTCACAGGAACAAAGGGAAGATATGTTCCTCTTGAGGAGACAATAAAAGGATTTAAGGGAATAATTGAAGGAAAGTATGATCACCTTCCAGAACAGGCATTCTACATGGTAGGAACGATTGACGAGGCGGTGGAAAAGGCAAAGCGGCTTCTTGAGGAAATATGAAGTTAAAATTTAAATTGTTTTCCAGCGAAGGTGCTTCCTTTGAAAGAGCCGCTGAGAAGGTGATAGTCAGAACGTCAGATGGGGAGATATGTATCCTTCCAGATCATGCAAAGTACTTTTCAGACCTTGTAGAAGGGAGGATAAAGGTCGATGAGGCTGTAATCTATACCGATTCTGGATTCCTTTCAGTAAAGGATAATGAAGTGAAAGTATTCGTCGGAATTGCGTATAATCTTGACGAAATAAAGGGTTCTGATATTGATGAAAAAATAAATGAGTTTTCATCCATCCCTGAAGAAAAAAAGACCCTCTATATAAAAAAGAAGATTGAATTTCTCAAGAGATTGAAAGAACATTTGAAACGAACCTCTCCCCATCCTTCTTAGAATCCGGGTTTAACACAGCATCAGGGAAAGGTAATTCACCGATTAAAAAGGGTCCAGGGTTGTAAATCCAGAAGAGGATAAGAAATTTGATGAGATCGAGCAGATATCAGGGAGGAAAGAAGGTTTCCGGGCTTAAAAGGAGATTTAACACTTTCACCGAGAAATTTTCTTCCCCTCACTTTTGCTTTTGTGTAACCAGATATCACTCTCAAAAGGAAGAAGAAGTGCTCTCTGAAAAACCTCTGGTTTAATTTAAGGGGTTTTGTTCTGGATTTATTTCTGGTTTTTCTTCTGGATTTTTTCTCATCTTTCAATTTGAGAACCCCCCAATGGAAAGTTAATTATTCAAACAAAGCAAGAAAAATCGAAAATCCTTCCAAAAAACTCTCAAAAATAGCCCTCTTTTTCAGAGGTCTCTCAAAAATTTTTATAAAAAGGAGAAAAAAGCCCTGCCCCAAAAGGGGGAACAGGACAAAATACCTTGAAAGGAGGTCAACATGAAGTATGAAGCCTTAAAAGAGATCCTGGAAAAGATAACACAAATTGAAAAAACTTTTCAGAATCTATCAAATCCCATCTTCCTCACTTCGCTGAAGAAATAATGTCAGGGCTGGAATCAACAAATGCCTCCGAAAACCTCCATAAAGAACTTGAAAAATAAGAATAAACTCAGGCGGATGCTTCCAGTCTGAAAAAATACTCTTCGCAAAATGGGCTATCTTCATCAAAAACCTCCATTCCAGAAAATGGCTTCGCCCAGAACCCTATTTTAAAGCCAACCTCCAGAGCCTCCACCTCCTCTTCCAGCATACCTTCCAGTCCTATGAGATAAAAAATGAAAAAAATTATATATAAAACTTACACAAAATTATTGAAAAGTGCCCCTGACTATCCTATCTGGTCACAAAAAGACCTCACAAATCCCCGGGTTTAAAAAGCCCTATTCAATTCCTCATCCAAAATAACCAAATGGCTTTAACTTATATCCCGAGTTGATTTTAATTTTAAATTTCTGTATATTGGAGATAGGATAGGCACGTAGCTCAGGGGGAGAGCGCTGTCTTGACGCGGCAGAGGTCGGCGGTTCGAAACCGCCCGTGCCTACCATTTTGAAATGGACCTGCTTAAAGGAAAAAAAATCCTTTTGTGTATAGGTGGGGGAATTTCAGCATATAAAAGCGTTGAACTTTTGAGACTTTTAAAAAAAGAAGGATGCGATGTGCAAGTGATTTTATCCCCCGCGGGTGAAAAATTTGTAGGAAGGACCACATTTCAGGCAATATCTGAACATCCCGCCCTTGTCGAGATGTTTGATACCCTTTCTGATGTTGAAATAAAACATGTAAAACTTCCAGCAGAAAGTGACCTCATAATTGTGGCTCCCGCAACTGCTGACATAATAGGAAAACTGGCAAACGGAATAGCAAACGACCTCTTATCCACTTCTCTCCTCGTCCCTCCGCCCCAAAAAATTCTTCTATGTCCTGCCATGAATACAGGTATGTGGAACAATCCCGCTGTTCAGGAGAACATTGAAAAGTTGAGAAAAAGGGGAGTAAATATACTTGAGCCCGCAGAAGGAGAACTGGCATGCGGATTCACCGGAAAGGGAAGAATGAGGGAACCTGAGGAGATAATGGATGCAGTAAAGGAATTTTTTTCCCCAAAATTTTTCAAGGGAAAAAAGATGGTGGTTACGGCGGGACCTACAAGGGAATTCATAGATGATGTTCGGTTTATATCAAATCCCTCAAGCGGAAAGATGGGTTATTCTTTTGCAATTGTTGGAAGGCGGATGGGGGCAGAAGTCTGTTTGATAAGCGGACCAACCCACCTTCAGCCTCCCTCTGGAGTGAAGTTGAGAAAGGTTGTTTCTGCAGAAGAGATGCTTGAAGCGGTAAAAGAGGAAATAAAAGATGCAGATATCATAATAAAAAATGCTGCGGTGTGCGATTTCAAACCCAAAAACAGGATAAAGGGAAAAATAAAAAAAGAAAAAGGGATTCCCGATATTGAAATGGAAATGACGAAGGATATACTGAAGGAGATAAAGGACATTAAAGGAAAGAGGATTGTGGTTGGATTTGCTGCAGAAACATCGGACCTGGAGGAAAACGCAAAGGCTAAATTGAAGGAAAAAGGACTTGATTTTATAGTTGTAAACGATGTCTCCAGACCCGATGTAGGGTTTGAATCAGACCAGAATGAAGGTTATGTGTTCACCTCAGGAGGAAATAAGTATCATATTCCCAAATGTTCGAAGGAGGAATTTGCATTTAATGTTCTTGAATTAATAGCGCGCGAAAGCAACCTTTGACAGTTATCTGGAAGAGGGGGTTGATAAGAGAGGATGTTTTCTATAATTTTTTTTCTTTTTACTTCCCTTAATTCCCTTTTCACGCCCTTGAGTTCCTTTTTTAACCTTTCGGCCTTTTTCATCACCCTTCTTCCCGTGGGGTCAATTTTTGTAAAGGGAGAATCCACCCCTTTTGACAGAATGGAGAACATGGCAGAAAGGGAAATTGAATAATACCAAGGTTCATCTATACTTTGATTCTTTTTCGTAAACCTCCACCTGTTCAACCTTTGAAGCATCAAGAAAGTAACAAATATCCTTTTGTTTGTTTTGAAAGAAAAAAATTTCCTGTAAAGGATGCTGTTTAGAAGCTCGTCACAGGATGAATCCACCTCTTTTGGAATCCTCTTCAAAACCTCCCATGCCTCTCCGTCAACCCATCCATCATATCTCATTTCCCAGGGAATATGTTTTCCTCTTTTATAGGGATAATTCAGAAGCATTTCTATGGGTATAAAAAAGTTGTGGGCGATCACATCTGCTGAAAGATGGGAAAGATATCCGTAGGCAAAAGCCTTTAGAGGTTTTGTGGTTGCGTTTTGGAGAATTTCAAACCCTATCTTCCAGTTGTGACAGTGTTTTGAATACTCAAGCCTGTTTTTCCACAAAATTATATCGGCACTGATGTTTCCGTAAAGAAAATAATAGGGAAATTCATTTATGAGACAAAAAATCTCGGGAGGAATAAGGGGATTGGAAAGAATTTCCAGACCAAGTTTCACATGGGTTACTGGACCCCATGCATAGGAACTCTCGGGGAGGAGGACAATAAAAATGGTTGCAAGCCACAACCACATGTGTTTATTTTACAAAAACATCCTTACAACTTTCGTCCTGCGAATCATTCTTCTTCAACCTTTGCGACGCCGCATACCTTTTCATTTCCAGAAAGCTTTATCAGCCTCACTCCCTGGGTACTCCTTCTCTGAACGGGTATTTCCTTAACCTTTAATCTCAAAACCTTTCCCAATGTGGTCATGATTATGATTTCATCTTCCTCCTTCACAGAAATGACTTTCACCACATTTCCTGTTTTTTCTGTAATCTTCATGCCCTTTATTCCCTTTCCACCCCTCGATTGAACCCTGAAGTCCTCTGGCTTCGTCCTTTTTCCAAAGCCCATTTCACTCACTGCGAGGACTTCTGTCCCCGGCATCACTTTTGTTAAACCCACCACATAATCTCCTTCCTTAAGTTTTATTCCCCTTATCCCTTTCGCTGTCCTTCCCATCTTCCTCACCTCTTCTTCTTTGAATGTGATGGTCATCCCCTTTGCTGTGAAAAGCACAACCTTTGATTTTTCATCTGTGAGAGCAACATCGACCAGTTCATCTCTTCCTTCAAAGGTAATTGCTATTATTCCTGTTTTCCTCGGATTGCTGAATGCAGAGAGTTCTACCTTTTTGACAATTCCATTTTTGGTGACCATGAAGACGTTTTTCTTTTCTTCAAAATCCTTAACAGGAAGATGCGCTGTGACCCTTTCTCCTTCTTCTATGGATATGAGGTTTATTATGGGCTTCCCTTTTGTTGCCCTTCCAGCCTGCGGGATCTCGTGAACCTTTAACCAGTATACCTTTCCTCTGTTTGTGAAGAAAAGTATGTAGTCATGGGTAGAAGCAATAAACACATCCTCTGCCACGTCCTCTGTCTTTACCGCCATTCCAATTTTTCCTTTTCCTCCTCTTCCCTGCGCCCTGTAAAGGGAGAGAGGATTTCTCTTTATGTAGCCCTGATGGGAAATTGTCACCACCATCTCCTCTTCCTGAATGAGGTCTTCTATTGAGAAGTGTTCTTCCTCCTCAATGATTTCTGTCCTCCTTTCGTCTCCGTATCTCTCCTTTATTTCAAGGAGTTCTTTCTTTATGATTTTGAGAATTTCCCTTTCGTCCCCGAGGATTTTCTTTAACTCCTTTATGAGTTCAAGAGTCTGGTTGTACTCTTCTATTATCTTTTCCCTTTCAAGCCTGGTGAGTTTTTGGAGTTTCATGTCAAGAATTGCCTGTGCCTGAATCTCAGAGAGTTGGAACCTCTTTATGAGTTTTTCCTTTGCTTCCTGGGGGGATTTTGAAGCCTTTATGAGCGAAATTATCTCGTCTATTGCTTCAACTGCTACTTTCAGCCCCTCAAGAACATGAGCTTTCTCTTCCGCCTTTTTCAGATCAAATTTCGTCCTTCTGTAAACAACTTCTTTTCGGAAATCTATGAAGTGCTGGAGCATCTCTCTTAAAGACATCACCTTTGGCTGATTGTTGATGAGGGCGAGGAGGATTATTCCGTAATTTATCTGAAGCTGTGTGTGTTTGAAAAGTTGATTCAAAAGGACTTTGGAATCTGTGCCTTTCTTCAGTTCAATGACCACCCTCAAACCATCTCTGTCAGATTCATCCCTTATGTCCGAAATTCCAGTGAGTTTCTCCTCTTTAACGAGTTCCGCAATCCTCTCCAGCATTTTTGCCTTGTTCACCTGATACGGAATTTCTGTAATGACGATCGCTTCTCTTTCTCCTTTTAACTTTTCCACAGTTGCCCTTCCCCTTATGGAAATGCTTCCCTTCCCTGTTTTGTATGCCTCAATTATGTTTTTTCTTCCAACAATAAATCCTCCGGTAGGAAAATCGGGTCCCTTTACCAAGTTGAAAAGTTCGGAATCCTTGCACTTCGGGTTGTCTATCAAATGCACAAGGGCATCTACAATTTCCTTCAGGTTATGCGGAGGAATGTTTGTCGCCATTCCCACTGCTATTCCAGAGGAACCGTTGAGGAGCAACTGTGGAATTCTCGATGGAAGCAAAACCGGTTCTAACAAGGAACCATCATAGTTTGGAACGAATTCCACTGTATCCTTTTCTATGTCCTCGAGCATTTCCTCAGCAATACGCGCCATCCTCACTTCCGTATATCTCATTGCAGCCGGTGCATCTCCGTCAATCGAGCCGAAATTTCCATGCCCGTCAACGAGTACATATCTCATTGAGAAATCCTGCGCCATTCTGACAAGCGCATCATAAACTGGAGCATCTCCGTGGGGATGATACTTTCCTATCACATCTCCCACAACCCTTGCAGATTTTTTGTATGGTTTATTGTGAGTATTTCCCATTTCATACATTGCATAGAGAATCCTTCGGTGGACCGGCTTTAATCCATCGCGCACATCGGGTAGTGCTCTTCCGATAATTACGCTCATTGCATAATCAAGGTAAGAGGTTTTTAGTTCTTCTGCGATATCAACCTGGAGAATCCTCCCCGAATCTCTTTCCATTACGACCTCCTGTTTATTATGTATTCAGAAAGGTTTTTTAATTCTCTTCTGTAGATGTTATCGGGGAAGAAATTCAGAACCTTTTTTGCGTTTTCTATCTTTTCCCTCGCAATTTGAAGAGCTCCGTCTATTCCTTTTTTCTCTTTAGTGAGCTCTATGAGCCACTTTATTTCACTTTCGGTCTTTGGAGTGCGTTTTTCCATTATTTTTTTGATCCTGTTTTGGGTTTTCCTGTCAGCATTTTTGTAGGCAAGGAAGAGAGGAAGTGTTACCTTTCCTTCTTCAATGTCCTTACCGGGTTTTTTTCCCGTAACCAATGGGTCGCCGCAAAAATCTATGATGTCGTCCACAATCTGAAAGGCATCTCCTATCTCCAGTCCAAATTTTTTAAGCCTCTCCTCATCTTTTCCGTTGACCTTTGCGAGAATTCCTCCTATTTCACAGCAGGCAGAGATGAACCTTGATGTTTTGTTCCTTATTATTTCAAAATAAAACTTTCCTCCTTCTTCTACATCCCCTTTCACCCTCATCTGAAGGAATTCTCCTTCAACCATCTTTTCAACTACGGTGAGGAGAAGGTTTATTATTTTTTCGTTCTTTACTTCATGGACAATTTTTGATGCCCTCGCAAAGAGAAAATCTCCGGTGAGAATGCTTACCTCATTTCCCCACACTGAATTTACAGAGGGTCTTCCCCTTCTTAAAGATGCCCCGTCAATTACATCGTCGTGGAGGAGGGTGGCAGTGTGGACGAATTCAACAGCTGAGGCGAGTTTTATATGGTCTTCCCCCCTGTAGCCGAACAGTTTTGAGGTGAGGATAATAAGTAAAGGTCTCAACCTTTTTCCGCCGCTTTGAAAGATATATTTTGAAATCTCCCTCATTCTTTCCCCGCCATCTGAGATCATTTTTAAGAGGAGTTTTTCTACTTTTTTAAGGTCTTCTTCCAGTATAGGAGATACTTTCAGCATGTGGTTATTTTATTTTTTAATAAACTATTTATCAATTTTTTCAGGGATTTTGAGGGACTTCTGGATCTCATGAGAAATTCTCCTATCAAAAATCCATGCACGTATTCGGAAAGGGTTTTTATGTTTTTCAGGTTGATTCCGCTTTCAGAGACTATGTAAATCCAGGACGGAATAATAGGAGCAAGACGGACGGTTCTGCCTGTATCCACTGAAAAATCTGAAAGGTTCCTGTTGTTTATTCCCACTATTTTTGCTCCGCAAGAAACTGCCAGTTTTATCTCCTCTTCCGAAAAGACCTCCACAAGGGGTTCCATTCCCAGTTTCCGCCCCGTGTTAATGAGTTTTGTGAGGGCGGGGGGAGAAAGGGTTCTCACTATAAGGAGAAAAGAATCTGCTCCATATGCCCTTGATTCATAGACTTGATATTCGTCAATGATGAAGTCCTTTCTCAGAACCGGGATTTTGACTGTTTTTTTGACTTCTTTTAAATCTTCAATACTTCCCATGAAATATTTTCCCTCTGTAAGAACAGAAATAGCGTCTGCGCCTCCACTTTCGTACTCAACTGCCAGTTCTTCTACCTTGATCTTCCTTTTTATAACTCCTTTTGAGGGAGAAGCCTTCTTTATCTCCGCAATTATTGCCTTTTTTCCATTTTTGAAAATACGTGTAAAATCTGCGGGTGGCGGAGCATTTTCTATTGACTTCATTATTTCATCAAGAGGTAATTCTTCCCTTCTTTTCTCAATTTCTCTTTTTTTGTCCTCAATGATTTTCTGGAGAAAATCAGCCAATGTATATTACGGCGAGGATTTTGGCTTCCCTGTTTCCCTTTGCACGGACAAGATGGGGAATGGTCGAATGGTAGTATATGGAATCACCGGGATAAAGTGTATCTTTATGTCCCGCGAGTTCCACCTCTACTTCTCCTTCAAGGACAAAAATAAATTCTTCGCCATCATGGACTGACGGCTGAAGGAGGTGTTCGGGCACGACTTCAAGAGAAACAAGAAAAGGTTCCATGTGCCTTCCTTCCATTCCATGTCCCAAGGATTCGTAAGAATATCCATACCCTACCCCTTCCTTTGTTCCAAACCTTGTTGCTGGCTTTCTTTCATCCTTCCTCACAATTGTGAAAGCCTTTTCCTCTTTTTCTCCGAGAAATTTTCCGAGAGGAACATTTAGAGCCTTTGATAGCTTTACAAGAGCGCCGAGGGATGGAGAGAGCATGTGGTTTTCTATCTGGGAAAGAACAGAGGGGCTCATGCCTGTTATTTTTGATAACTCCTCAAGGGAAATTCCCTTTTCTTCTCTTATTTCTTTTATCTTCTCTCCTACTTTTATAGGTTCCTTCATTTTAATTGCCTCTTTTTTTCTTAAAATACCTCAGGAGTTCATCCAGTTCCATACAATTGAGAAGGTGATCCTTTCTTAACCACGCCCTTCTCGCCACGTATACGCCGTAAGGAAGGTAAGCCAGCTGGTCAATCTGATGAGCATCTGTTCCTATGGAAAGCATAATTCCTTTTTCCATAGCCCTCCTTGAGAGGACGTCATTGAGGTCAAGTCTTAAGGGATAGGCGTTTATTTCCAGGGCTACTCCATTCTTTTTACAGGTTGCCATCACTTCATCTATGTCTATTTCGTAAGCATCCCTCTCTCCCAGAATTCTCCCTGTGGGATGTGCGATTATTCCGACATAAGGATTTTCAATGGCTCTGAGCATTCTTCTGGTGAGGACATCGGGTGGATTTTTGAATCCGTGATGGATAGAGGCAATAACTATATCAAGGGATTTTAAAACCTCATCGCTTACATCCAGAGAACCATCGTTTTGAATGTTTGCCTCAATTCCCTTGAGAATTCTTACCCCTTTTATTTTTTTGTTTAACGAATCTATTTCCTTTATCTGTTCCGATATCTCCTCCTCATTAAGTCCTCCCGCAACCCCGAGTCCCTTTGTGTGGTCTGCAATGAGGACATATTTTAAACCCATCTCTTTCGCACAGGTTGCAATTTCTTCGATAGAGGCTGTTCCATCACTCCATTTTGAATGGATGTGGAGGTCTCCCTTTATGTCTTTCAGTTCTACAAGTTCTGGAAGATTTCCCTGCAAGGCAAGTTCTATTTCTTCTCCTCCTTCTCTTATCTCGGGAGGAATCCAGGGGAGTCCGATAGCCTTATAAACTTCCTCTTCGTCTTTTCCGGCTATTTTTTTGTCCGTTTTTAAGTCAAAAACGCCATATTCGTTGATTTTCAGACCCTTCTTTACGGCGAGTTCCCTTAGTTTTATATTGTGCTCCTTTGACCCTGTGAAATACTGAAGAGCTGCGCCGAAAGAATCCTTATCCACAATTCTCAAATCCACCTGAATGTTATCTTCCACAATCACGCTTGATTTGGTGGTCCCTTTTGCGAGAACTTCTTTCACAATTTCCATCTTTGTGAAGGCTTCCATTGCCTTTTCGGGATCTGAAGAGATGCCAAGGATGTCAATGTCTCCTATGGTTTCTTTCCTTCTTCTTATGCTTCCGCATGCTTCTGCTCTTTCAACCACCTTTTTCTCGAGGAGATACTCAATTATCCTCTGGGAAAGAGGTAGTGCCCTTCCGAGCGGAATCCTTCCTGAAGACTTCTTTAAAAATTCTATACCCTTCAGTATGTTTTCCTCTGTCTTCTTCTGGATTCCCGGAAGAGTGGAGAGTTTGTGAGAGCGCGCTGCTTCTTCAAGTTTATCAATGGAATCTATCTTTAACTTTTCGTAGAAAAGTTTTGCTTTTTTCGGACCAACCCCTGGGACTCTCATTATTTCAAGCAGTCCCACGGGAATTTCCGCCTTCAGTTCTTCGTGCTTTTTGACCTTGCCTGTTTCAATGAATTGCTTTATCTTTTCGGCAAGTTCCTTTCCCACGCCCGGAATTGTGTGAAGTTTATTTTCTTTGAAAAGTTCTGAAATGTCCTTTGAAAGGTTCTCAATGTTCTGTGCAGCCCTCCTGTAGGCATTTATTTTGAAAGAGAGTTCACCCTTTATCTCTAAAAAATCTGCAATTTCGTTGAATATTCTTGCAATTTCTTTGTTGAGCGTTCTCACGCCCATTACAATTCCTGTTTTTCCCCTTTATGCTTCTCTTTGCTTAAAATTCTCTCAAGGTTAATTTTACCTTCAACTGCTTCCACTACATTCCGGAAGTTTATTTCCTTGAGGGATTTGACTATATGAAACACACGCTTCTCGGGAATCTCCATTTTTTTGTTTGTGGAAAGCATTGGTGAAATTATAACAGAAAATTTTTATTTTTTCCACTATTTTTTTAATTTCTCACCGGCAAGAATGGAAAGTGCTGCAATCGTTAAAGCAGGATTAACTCCGAGAGGTGACGGAATGATGCTTCCATCGCATATATAAAGATTTTCCATCCCTCTCGCACGGAAATCATTATCTACTACACATTTTTTCGGATTTCCTCCCATTGCACAGGTTCCCATCGGATGATAAGCAGAAACAAGGAGATCTTCCTTTTTTGTCTTCTGGAGGACATCTTCAGCCTCTTCTTTACTTCTGATAAAAGTTACCGACCCCGTTCCCAAGAAAACCTTCTCCGCTCCTGCTGCCAGCAGAAGTTCTGCAATATACAGAAGAGCCTTCTTCATCTTCTGAATATCTGATTCAACAAATTTGTAAAAGATCCTCGGAGTTATGTCAGAAGAAACTCTCACTTTTCCCGAGGATTCTTCGTAAATCATTGCTCCAAATACCACACCATGTTTGTAGAGCTCAATGGCGGTTTTAAGGTCCTCAAAGTACAACGGCACACTCACCATAAAGAGTTCAATGGGCGGAAATCCTCCTTCTATTTTTATCCCCTCGTCTTCAAATTCCTCAACCATGTATCCCTGAATTATGGAGTTCCACATTTCGGTTTCTTCGCTGAAAAATCCAATGTTTCCAACTGCAGGATGAATGTGGAGATTTTCTCCGACCCTTCCGTTTGAATTGCAGAGGTTGTTATGAAGGAGAAGGACGGGCGTCATAAGAGCTCCTGCAGAAAGGACAAATCTTTCAGCAGATACGCTGAATTTTCCAGTTTTGTCTCCATTCCTGTCAATAATCCATCCTTCAATTTTTTTTACCACACCTTTTTCAGAATCTATTTTAATTGCCTTGCTGTTCGGATATATGTACAGGTTAGGGAGGTTTCCATTTTCCAGAAATGTGTTCAGAATTGTCTTCTTTGCTCCCACAAAACATCCAAGATTGCAGTTCCCGCAACCGATACATCCATCGGCACTTCTCGGAATGAACCTTCCTTTCCATCCCAGTTTTTCCGCTCCTTTTTTCACAAGAAGATTTCCTTTTCCTGCAACCGAGGGGTCAGCAGGCGATACACGAAGCACCTTTTCGGCTTCCTCAAAAAATTCTTCAAGGTCTTTATAGGAATATCCAAAATCAAACTCCTGTTGCCATCCTTCAATCACCCCGGGTTTCGGTCTCAAGCAGGTCCCGGAGTATATCTCCATCGTCCCTCCCACAAGAGCGCCAGCGGTTAATGCTACAGTGGGGAGTCCAATAGTTACCATTAATCCCGCATTCATGTAAAGGTCTCTCAGTGTCTTAAAGGCATTTCTGTTATATTCTTCTTGAGGGACATAGGGTCCTGCTTCAAGGAGAACCACTTTGAACCCTGCCTTTGCCAGTCTGGCAGCTATTATTCCCCCTCCTATGCCGGAACCCACAATGCACACATCGGCTTTTTCGTTAAATCCCTTTTTAATTTCTTCAAACTTCAGTATCATGCCTTATAATTTATCCCCAGTTCCTTTTTTACGTCTTCATCGGAAAAATAGTAGAGAGCCGGGAGGGTCTTTAGGGAGAAAAGGAGAAGCCTTCCTATTTTGAACCTGCTCTTTGCGAGTTTTCTTATAAACTCTTCTCTCTTCTTTAGTGAAAGAGAGGAGAACCTTTTGAAGGAGTAGAGAAAGATTATCGGGGAAAACTCAAAAACTTTCATCAGCCATTTGAGCCCCATCTTTCCATCCGACGGTAATTTGTTGAAATAGATCTTCATCTCTTTGTTGAAGTCCTCCTTGTTGAATTCCCTTGATGAGACAAATCCTCTCTGAAAAAGCGTTTCTCCAAGAGCAGCAAGTGTTTCTTCTACCCGTTCTTCTTCTTTTCTTTTTGAACATCCCAGAAGCCCGCTCATTGAAAGGGCGAATCCGGAGAGTATGAATTCTCTTCTCTTCATTCTCTCTTCAAAGCCCTCGTATAAAACTCAATCCCCTCTTCAATTATCTCATCCGGAGATACAGGCAGTTTTTCCTCAACGAATTGAAAGAGGAGTTCCTTTATAATCCCTGCTGCTATGTAAGATACGACCTTTGGCCGAACCTTCCTTATTATTTTTTTATCCATGCAGAAGTTAAGAAACCTTTCAGAAATATCGAGGAGGTGATTTATGTAAAAATTTACCTTCTCGCTGAAACTCTTTCCAGTAACCACTCCTTCCATATAAATGATTTTCGTAAGTTCTTTATTTTTCGTTACAATATCCTTGAACACATTTGAAACCTTCTTTATGTGCTCGCAGAAGTCTTTGTAGGTTTTCAAGGTGTCGTAATGGATATCTGCAAATGCCTGAATAACTTCCTTCATAAAATTCTCAAGAAGTCTGGTGAAAAGTTCTTGCTTGTCGTGATAATAAAGGTAAAATGTTCCCCTTGAGATTTTTGCCTCCCGTATTATATCCTTCACTGTTGCTCTACTGTATCCCTTTTTTGCGAAAACCTTTATTGCAGCATCCATTATCCTTTTCTCTCCCTTTTTCTTCGGCATGCTATAAATCTATCCTTTTTTAGACACGATGTCAAGTTTTTTAGAAATCTCTCCTTTTTAATTACCTGAATTTTTGCTAAATTTTCACACTCCCCAGGAAAGTTTGAATTTATGGGGATTTTTTTACAAAAGTTTTGACCTTAAAAATAAAACGTCAAAGAAGAACTCCCTCTCCACGGTGTGTTTTGATTTTAAATGCCCTTTTAATTTATTGTTTTTCCCTGAGTATTCTTCTTGCCAGTTCCTTTTTCTCTTCAGGGGTCTCTGCCAATAATGGTAAATATAATCTGAAATATCAGTTCCATCATTCACCTCCATTTTTAAAAATCCTATCCCACTTTAGAGGTTTTATCAATTTGCCCCATTTGTGAAAAATTTTCTCCCTGTATCCGCCGCTTGACCGGGAGGGAAAATAAAAATAATAGAACCACCACGGGTATACAAAATTTTCACCCCTTAATGGAGTACATAAAAAGGGGTAAAAATTTGAGTAATTAAAGAGACCTATTTTATCAATGTGGCGAGTTTGAATATGGGAAGATACATGGAGACAAGAAGTGCTCCAACTACTCCTCCGAGGAAAACCACCATAAGAGGTTCAATCATGCTTGCCAGTGCCGCAACTGCTGCGTCAACTTCTTCATCGTAGAAATCTGCAATTTTACCGAGCATCTGATCAAGGGCTCCTGTCTGTTCTCCCACCGCTATCATCTGGATTACCATGTCGGGAAATATCTTTGTGGCTTTGAGGGGTTCAACCATCTGTTTTCCCTCGGCAATCCCTTCTTTTACCTTCATTATTGCTTCTTTCACAATGGTGTTTCCAATTCCCCTTGCTGATATGTCAATGGCTTCAAGAATTGGAACTCCACTTGAAAGCATTGTTGAAAGGGTTCTTGAAAATCTCGCTACAGCGACTTTTATTATGAGGGATTGGAACATTGGAATTTTCAATAGCAGTGAATCCACAGCCCTCTTTCCCAGTTGCGTTTTGTAAATACTTCTTATTCCGTAAAATACTCCAGCTCCTATTATAATTATGATGTAAAAATTTGCTCTCAAAAACTTGCTCATGTTTATGACAATTCTTGTGGGGGTAGGAAGATTCCCTCCCAATCCTGTGAACATCTTTTCAAATGTAGGGATGACGAATGTGAGAATTACCGCGACAACTCCAACAGCAACTACAAGCACTATGACGGGGTATGTCATGGCGCTTTTCACCTGCCCTTTTAGTTTTTCTGCTTTTTCTATGTATGTGGCAAGCCTCAATAGAACCTGCTCCATAACACCACCCATTTCAGCTGCTGCTATAAGGTTGACATAGAGGTCATCGAACACATTCGGATATTTTCTAAGGGCATCGGCTAAATTTGAACCTCCCTCAACTGTTGCTTTAACATCGAGAAGAATTTTCTTAAATGTCTGATTTTTCTGCTGGATTCCAAGTATTTCAAGACACTGGTTGATCGGAAGTCCTGCTCCAATCATAACGGCAAACTGTCTTGTGAACACCATGAGTTCCTTTTGTTTTACCTTTCCCGTGAATCTCCTTATAAGCTCGGTTAAGTTGAAGCCTGCCCGTTCTTTTTTTTCCTTTATGCTTGTAATGGTGATTCCCTGAGCCCGTAGGACCGCTTCTACGCTTGCCTGATTCAAGGCTTCAATCACTCCTCTCTTTATAACCCCATCTCTCGTTTTTCCTTCCCAGGCGTAGGTTGGCATCTTTTACCTCCTTCTTAATAATTATTGGGAACCGCGGGTTTCTTTACCACTTTTCCTCCAGAAGCGAACATCTGTCTTAATTCATCCGGTTCCGGGCTCCTCGCGAGAGCATCCTCCATGGTTATAAGTTTTTTCATTGCGAGTTGATAAAGGGATTGGTTCATCGTCTGCATCCCATGTCTCGCCTGTCCAACCTGCATAAGGGAGTATATCTGATGAATTTTTTCCTCCCTTATGAGGTTCCTTATTGCGGGATTGGGAAGAAGAATTTCGCAGGCGAGGACCCTGCCCGGTCCATTAGCCTTAGGGATAAGGTTCTGACATATTATCCCTTCAAGGATGAAGGACAGCTGTGCTCTTACCTGTGACTGTTGATAGGGTGGAAAAACATCTATTATTCGGTTTATTGTCTGAACCGCGGTATTTGTGTGAAGGGTCGCAAAAACGAGATGTCCTGTTTCTGCTATTGTTAATGCTGCTTCTATTGTTTCAAGGTCCCTCATCTCTCCTATGAGGATTACATCCGGGTCTTGCCTGAGGACATACTTCAGCGCATTTTTGAAGCTTTTTGTGTCCGCTCCCACTTCTCTCTGGTTTACTATGCACTTTTTGTGGGGATGAAGATATTCAATGGGGTCTTCAATTGTAATTATATGTTCTTCCCTTTCGCTGTTTATTATGTCTATAAGGGAAGCAAGTGTAGTTGATTTTCCACTTCCCGTTGGACCGGTGACGAGGACAAGTCCCCTCGGTTTTCTTGTGAGTTCCCTCACAATTGGAGGAAGTCCTAATTCTTCAGGCGATTTTATTTCATAGGGAATTGCCCTGAATGCACCACCCACCGCTCCTCTTTGGACGAAAAGGTTTGCACGGAACCTGCAAAGTCCTTTAATTCCGAAGGAAAAGTCAAGTTCATTTTCTTCCTCAAACTTCTGTTTCTGTGCTTCCGTTAAAAGACTGTAACACAGCTGTTTCGTATCTGCCGGAGTAAGAGGGGGAATTCCCTGTATCGGAACAAGTTTCCCATCTATCCTCAGTCTCGGTGGCGTCCCTGTGGTGATGTGGAGGTCAGATGCTCCTTTTTCCTTCATCAATTTTAAAAGCTGGTGCATATTGGTCATGGCTTCCTCCTTTTAATCTGCGGCTGTAACCCGGACAACTTCTCTAATATCAATTATTCCTTCCTTAAGTTTATTAAGTGCCGAACGCCTCAGGGTCTTCATGCCGAGTGCGATAGCAGCTCTCTTGAGTTCACCTGCAGAGGCATTGTTCAGGATCATTTCTTTTAACTCTTCGTACATGGGCATTATTTCGTATACCGCAATTCTCCCCTTATATCCTCCATTGCATTTGTCGCAACCTCTTCCCCTGTAAACCTTTAATCCCTCAATCTCATCGGGAGTCATTCCCAGTTCAAGAAGGACCTTTGGCGAAACTTTTTCTTCTTCTTTACAATAGGGGCAGATTTTTCTGCAGAGCCTCTGTGCCCCGACGAGGTTTAAAGATGCGGTTAGAAGGAAAGGCTCAATTCCCATGTTGAGAAGTCGGGTTACTGTGCTCGGAGCGTCGTTTGTATGAAGGGTGCTCAAAACGAGGTGGCCGGTGAGAGCGGCTTTTATAGCGATCTCGGCAGTTTCATAATCCCTTATCTCTCCCACCATTATTATGTCCGGATCCTGTCTCAAAAATGCTCTCAAAGCAGCCGCGAAGGAAAGTCCAACCTCTTCCCTTATGTGAACCTGATTTATGCCCGGAAGGTTATATTCGACGGGATCTTCTGCAGTTGAAATATTCACTTCTACTTTGTTCAATTCTGCAAGGGCTGAGTAAAGGGTGGTCGTCTTTCCACTCCCTGTGGGTCCGGTGATCAGAACCATTCCGTATGGTTTGCTTATTGCTTCCTTAAAGTGTTTTAACTGGTCTTCCTCAAAACCGAGCTTCGTCATGTCCAACTGCAAGTTGGATTTGTCGAGGATTCTTATCACTATCTTCTCTCCGAAGACTGTTGGAAGACATGAGACTCTCATATCGACGTCGTTATTTCCAACCCTCATCTTTATCCTTCCGTCCTGAGGCCTCCTTTTTTCGTCAAGTTGCATTTTCGACATGATTTTAATCCTCGAAATTATTGCATCTTTCATCTTGAGAGGAGGTTTGACAACCTCCTGCAGAATCCCATCTATTCTAAACCTTATACGAAATTCCCTTTCATATGGTTCTACATGTATGTCGCTCGCTTTAAGCCTTATTGCATCGTGGATGAGTTTGTTGACAAATTTGACCACAGGTTTATCTTCCGCGGCTCTCAACAGTTCTTCTGTAGATTCTTCCGATTCTTTTTCTTCAATTACCTCTAATCCTCCTTCATCCATGGCAAAAATTTCCTGAAATTCAATCTGTCCTGCTGGAACCTGATCCTCCTTCACTCCGTAGTACTCTTCTATAGCCTTCATGATCTGATGTTCCAGAGCAACAACAGGCTCGGTGTTGTAACCGGTGAGAAAGTTTATCTCATCAATTGCGGAGAGGTTTGTAGGGTCAGCCATTGCAACCATAAGATTGGGTCCTGTTCTTCTGATCGCTATAAGTTTATGCCTTCTTGCCACATCCACCGGAATTATCCTTACTACCTCCGGGTCAAGTTTTATCTTTTCCAGATTTACAGAAGGAACCTTGTATGTTTTTGCCAGGAACTGGAGGAGTTCGGTGTCCTTTAATATCCCCAGGCTTGTCAAAGCCTCTCCTATCCTTATATTTTTTTCCTTTGCCTCTTTTATTGCTTCCTGAAGTTGTTTAGGGGTTATAAGGTTTTCCTTTACAAGAATTTCCCCCAGTTTCTCATCCCTCGCCATTTTCAGCCTCCTTACACTTTGTGGTTTTATGCCCCATTTATAACCCCTTTCTTCATCTATAACCCCTTTCTTAACATTTTCCTTATACCACAGTTTTTATTATAATTCAACTTGAAATGAAAGTGTTCATAACAGGAAAGCCTGGTTCGGGTAAAACCACCCTTATAAAAGAGGTGTTGAAACACCTTCAAATTCCATGCTGTGGGTTTTATACAGAAGAAATGAGGGAAAGGGGGGAAAGGAAAGGTTTTAAGGTAAAAACTATTTTATCGGAGGAAGAAGTGCTTTTCGCACACGTGGATTTTGATAAGAAATTTTCGGTAGGAAAATACGGAGTGGATGTAGAAAGATTTGAAGAAGTTATTGCGAAGGAGTTCAAAGAGAAAAAGCCCGAAGTGCTCTACGTAATTGACGAAGTGGGACCGATGGAATGTTTTTCAAAAAAATTTGTGGATGTGGTAGAGGAGTTCCTTCGCGAGAATTTCAGAATTCTCGGAACTGTGAAACTGAAAGGCGGGGGCTTGATGGAAAGAATAAGAAATGATAAATCTATAAAACTCTTTCACCTTACGGAAAAAAATAGAAAGGAAGTTCTCTCGGAGGTGCTGAATATTTTGAGGAAAGAATATGAAGGAAATCTTTGATACCATATGCGCTCCTTCAACGCCTCTTAAAGAAAGCGGTATAGCGGTAGTAAGAATAAGCGGACCCTCAGCTCTGGAAATGGCGAAAAAGATTTTTGAAACAAATAAAAAAATAGAACCCGAAAAAGTGATAAGGGGAAAAATAAAAATTTCGGGCATTGAAGACAGGGCTATTCTCCTTTATTTTAAAGAACCCCACTCCTACACCGGAGAAGATGTCGTTGAACTTCAGGTTCATGGAAACCCTCTTCTGGTCAGAAAGGTGATAGGGGCTTTGATTCATCACGGCTGCAGGCTGGCGGAACCGGGAGAATTCACCAAAAGGGCATTTCTCAATGGAAAGATGGACCTCATACAGGCGGAAGCAGTAGCAAGGTTCATTTCTGCAAAATCGGAAATGGCTCTGAGGATTGCTTCAAGGGTGAGAAACGGAGAACTCAGTGAAAGAATACTCGAACTGAGGGAAAACCTTTTAAAATTGCTGGTATGCGTTGAAGGGTCCATAGAATTTCCTGACGACATAGATGTTAGCGAAGAGGAAGTCATAGAAAAGATGAAAAGGTTGAGAGATGCAGTAGATGAGTTGATCAAAAGGGGGAAAGAGGGGAGGAGAATATTTGAAGGCTACAAGGCTGTAATAAGCGGAAAGCCGAATGTGGGGAAATCAACCCTTTTTAATCAGTTGCTCGGATTTGAGAGAGCAATAGTCAGCCCATATCCTGGCACCACAAGGGATTACATAGATTCGGTTATCTTTCTTGAAGGAAAGGAAGTGAGGTTCTACGATACAGCGGGTTTGAGAGATTCTTTTGACCCTGTAGAGGAGAAAGGAATCAAAACAGCGACCAGATTAAAAGAAGAAGCAGACATCATAATCCTTCTTTTTGATGGGAGTGAACCACCCTGTGATGAGGATTTGAATTTAATAAAAACCATGAAAGAAAACTCAATACCTGTCCTGAACAAAGTTGACAAAGGGACAAGGGAAGAATGGGAGAAAATGGGTTTGAATTTTTTGAAGGTTTCCGCTCTCAGGGGGGATGGGATTGAAGATTTGAAAAGAGAAATTGCGAAACGGATTTCACAGGAAATGGAGGACGAAATTTTTGTTACCGAGATGAGGCATTTAAAACTCCTGGAAGAAGCCCTGAAGGAATTAGAGTTTGCACTTGAGGGTCCAAAAAATCTTGAACTCCTCGCGGAATCACTGCGGTTTGTAAACAGAAAACTTGAAGAACTCCTCGGAATCACGAGGGACGAAGTAATAGATGAAATATTCAAAAACTTCTGCGTTGGAAAATGAGCATTTTTATCTTCACGTTTTTTATAACTGCTTTCTCCATCGTAATAGATCCCGGGCACGGAGGTGAGGATTGCGGAATATGTTCTCAGGAGTTTTCAGAAAAGGAAATGACCTTGAAAATGGCAAATCTTCTGAAAGATGAGTTGATGGAGTTTGACCTCTATCTTACTAGGGAAGAAGACTATTCAGTGCCCCAGGAGGAAAGGGTAGGATATGCAAATGGAAAGGGGGGGTTATTTATCAGCCTTCACATAAATTCCTCTTTTTCAAACTCCCTTTCAGGAACCATCATTTATACACCTTCAGTTTCCCCTCAAGACTGTGACGGTATTTCCCTCATACCCTGGGAAATGGCGAATGCCTGTGGAATGGAGGAAACAGAGAAACTCGCTCTTCGTGTTAAGGAGGAACTGGAGAAGTTTCGGAATGTGGTCATTCAAAAAGCGAACCTGTTTCTCCTCACGGGTTTAAAGGTTCCCGGAATACTTGTTGAGGTTGGATTCCATAATGAAAAAGAACTGATTTCCGAAGCATTCTTGAAGGATTTTATTAAGCATCTCGGATATGGTATAAGAAGGTACATCCATGAGAGAGAGAACGAGTAACGAGATAAGAAAGGTTGTAATAAAGACTGGCGTTCAAAAATACGCCGAGGGGTCAGTCCTTGTTGAAATGGGAAATACGGCTGTTATATGCTCTGCTACTGTTGACCTCCTCAACGTTCCTCCTTTTTTGAAAGGCACGGGAAGTGGATGGATCACTGCTGAATATTCAATGCTTCCGAGAGCGACGAGGGAAAGAAACCTCCGGGAAAGGGGAAAGATAAGCGGAAGGAGCCAGGAGATTCAGAGGTTTATAGGAAGAAGTTTGAGAGCTGGATTTGACCTTTCAAAAATTGGAGAGATGACAATAATTGTTGACTGCGACGTTTTAAATGCGGACGGGGGAACAAGGACTGCTTCCGTAAACGGTGGTTTCGTTGCGGTTGCAATAGCCATTTCAAAACTTCTTGAAAAAGGGATCATAAGGGAAAATCCCTTTCTCGGACTGATAGGAGCAATAAGTGTGGGAGTGGTAGATGGAACACTTCTCCTTGACCTTGATGCAGAGGAGGATTCAAAAGCGGAAGTTGATATGAACGTTGTCCTGCGTTCCGACGGCACCCTTGTTGAGGTTCAGGGAACCGGAGAGAAGGGGACATTTTCAAGGAAGCTTCTTTCAGATATGCTGGACCTCGCAGAAGCAGGAATAAAGGAGATATTTGAGGTTCAAAGAGAGGTCCTTCAAAAAGAAGGGGTTTTGATTTGGAAATAAAAAGGCTCTGTATCGCCACAAACAACAGAGGAAAATTTGAAGAGTACAGGGCTTTTTTCATGAGGGAGGAATTCGATGTGGAAGTGGTTTCATACGGTGAGGATCTTCCCGAGGATGTAGAAAGGGGCGAGACCTTCTACGAAAATGCAATAAACAAGGCAATTTTTGTGTCTAACTCAACAGGACTTCCTACACTTGCCGATGATTCAGGACTTGTCGTCCATGCCCTCAACGGAGAACCCGGAGTTAAATCCAGAAGGTGGATGGGAATAGATGACGATGAGGAAAGGAATCGCTTCTTATTGAAAAAAATGGAAGGAATAAAGTGGGAGGAAAGAAAGGCAACCTTTGTGTGCGTCATCGCATTTGTCCTTCCCTGTGGAACGGGATTTTTTGTAAAGGGAGAGGTAAACGGGTATATCCTTGATGAAATGAGGGGAAAAAAGGGTTTTGGCTATGACCCCGTTTTTTTCTATCCTCCAGCAGGAAAGACCTTTGCAGAAATGGAGATGGAAGAAAAGAATTCTTTGAGCCACAGGGCTGTGGCATTTAAAAAGTTCGCCCCTTCCTTTTCAGCAATGAGGAAGATTCTTGGATGAAGAAATTGATTTTCCTTCTCATGATTGTTCTTCTATTTTCCGTCCTTATCCCTGTTGTTTTAATCAACCAGAAGAGGGAACTCTTAGACAAGGTGGAAATAATTGTTGAAAGAGGAATGTCCTGTTCTTATGTATTGAACGAACTTGAAAGAAAAAAACTCATAAAACACAAATTCATCATTTATCATCTTCTCAAAATTTCGAGAAAGTCAAAAAGCATAAAAGCAGGAGAATACGAGTTTGAAGGTAAAATTTCCGATATTTATGTGATCAAAAAAATTTTGAAAGGAGAGGTTAAGAAATACTCTGTAACTGTCCCTGAAGGTTCAAACATCTATCAGATTGCGAAAATGGTTTACAGAATATGTCCCGCTGAGGATTTTCTTTCCCGGGCTATGGCACCGGAGATTGCCCGCAGATACGGAATAAACTCTTCTTCTTTAGAGGGATTTTTGTTTCCGGACACATATTTTTTTGAAAAATCGGACAATTGCGAAAAGATAATTGATGCGATGGTAAGGAGATTTTTCAAGGAGTGGACTCCGGAATTTAAAAGAAGGGCAGAGGAGATAGGGATGAGCATGGAAGAAGTCATAACCCTTGCATCAATAATAGAAAAAGAAGCGAGGGTAAAGGAAGAGGCCCCCCTTATTTCGGCAGTCTTTCACAACAGGTTAAAGAAAAACATGTTCCTTCAGGCTGACCCAACGGTAATATATGGACTTCTCCCCAATTTTGATGGAAATCTGAAAAAAGAGCATCTTCAAACCCCTGGTCCATACAATACCTACAAAAGAAAGGGACTTCCTCCCACTCCGATCTGCAACCCGGGAAGAGATGCCATTTATTCAGCCCTTTACCCCGCTGAGGTTCCGTACCTCTACTTCGTCTCAAGAAACGATGGAACACATGTTTTTACAACCAATCTAAAGGAGCACAATTACTATGTTGAAATCTATCAGAAAAAGAAAGGGGCTCCGGTAAAAAATAAAGCGGTGCAGGAATAAAAAATTCGCGGTTGCGAAAGGTGCCCTTCTTTCAATTGCAACCCTGAAGGGATTCCTTAAAAGTGGGGCTATTTTTTGAGAGTTCTTTGGAAGGATTTTTTGACAAAGGGGGATAAAAATATGGTTATTTGAGGGCAAAGTTTTTGATTTTTGTTTTGTTATTTTCTAATTGTGAAGAAGGAAATTAGAAAATTTAAGAGGATAATTAAGGAAATAAAAGAAAACCTTTTTTTCTGCCCGGGGTAGTATATCATCTTTACATAAAAAGTGGTAAGAAGGGTTTACAGGCATATATTGAGGAAGGACTTCATAAACCTGAAAATTATGGCAAATGGACCATAAATATAGAGATTAAAGAAGGGGAGAAAGGAAAAATGGAGAGGGGGAAAGAGGAAAAGGAACTAGGGGAACGGAAGAAAAAATCCAGAAAGAAAAACCAGAAATAAAACCAAAACAAAAACTTTAAATTAAACCCGGGATTTTTCAGAGAGCACATCAAAGGTGTGTAAATTGATGGAAAGGGGAGCACTTTTTGATATAAAAAGAGAAAAATTTAAAGGAGTACCCCTATGAAAAAGGGTAGCACAGAAGAAATGGAAAAGTCAAGCGAAAAAAATGCAGAAACACATAGACATCGTTACCAGGGGGGGAGGGGGTTGGAGATTTGAGTTAAATGAGGTAAAATTGGATGAAGAAAGGGCATTTTTAGTTATAGAAAGTGCCTTGAGGTCAAGGGGGATAATTATATAAAGATGGATTTATCTCTACAATATAAAGAGGGCACTCTTTGGAAGATATATGAACGGAAATAGGCCTTACGAAAAATTGAAATCCCTTCTCCCGAACATAAAAGAAGACATGGCCATCTTCCCGCCTTTCATACTTGATAAAATAATTCCGATTTAT
>Ga0197143_1000611_pt1 | contig 36933 bp, 31 predicted proteins | sample GBS70_MetaG_FD_148603 | JGI IMG/M metagenome (GOLD analysis project Ga0197143, IMG submission 148603) | Sediment microbial communities from Great Boiling Springs, Gerlach, Nevada, United States - GBS 70_MetaG | ecosystem: Environmental > Aquatic > Thermal springs > Hot (42-90C) > Sediment... | reverse complement strand
CATCCACAGGTCGAACTGCTCGCGCAGAAAGCTTCTGGCGTCCTTGCACAGAAAGTAGTCCACCTCGCTTTGACGCTCGAAGATTCGGAACGCTTTCTGCAGGGTCTCTTCGGTGGGCACAGCATTGGGATACCGCTTCAAGATCAGTTCCTTGTAGATAGCATTGAGGATGTCTTCCATTTTAGTTTCCTGTCCGTTTCCAGGGTAACTTACCTTGAAGGCGAAGGCATTGTGCTTATCGAGCTCTTTGAAGGCGAAGACGGGTTTGTGTTTCTCCTTGGCGCGCTTGGGCTCTGACTGTGGACCATCGAAGTGGAAGCGGAAGCGGAAGCCACCCACCTCTAATTTCACCTCTCTCTGGCTCTCAAAGCTTTGAAACGCCTTATCCAGGGTCTCCTTAGAGGGTACAGCGTCGGGATACCGCTTCAAGACCACCGCCTTGCAGATAGCGCAGAAGATATCTTCCATTTTGGTTTTCTGTCCCTTATCGGAATAGCGTACCGTGAAGACAAAGGTATCGTCCTGATTGAGCTCTTTGAATGCGTAAATGAGTTCGCGCTTTTCATTGGCGCGTTTATGTTCCAGTTCCGAGACGTCAAAATAAAAGCGAAATTTTTGTACTTTTTCATCTCCATCCTTGTCTGCCTTTTTGTCCGCTTCTAACTCTACTTTCATGCTTCGGAATAGGCGGTCGGTTTTGACATAGTAGAGGCGGGCGGTCTTCCAAAACAGCACCACATCCTGCTCGTTGGTGTAGACCTGCTCGTAGACGCTCTGATGGTACGGGGTGAAGAAGAAGCCGATGGAGCCGCTCTCGGTGAAGTAGCGTCGGAAGAAGGTGTAGAGTTTGTCGAACAGCTCCTCGCGGAAGTCGGGAAAGGGCTGCAGCTCGGCGTCGATGGTTTCGCGCAGGTGCGGCTCCATAACTTTCTCGAAGTAGCGCGCCTTGATGCGCATTAGGTTGATGTAGCCCGATTCGCCTTCGACGGGCACACCGACGAAGATGTTTTTGAGCGCGTCGAAAAACCGCCGCTCCTTGTCGCTTATGTGATTCGCGCCGTTTTGCGCTTGAGCTATGCGCTGTTTCGTTGCAGACCGTGCCATCATACCGCCTCCTGCAGGTTGCTAATTCTACCTGTTCGGACTGACAGGGCAGACTCCTGCTGCTCGCCTGATACCAACTGCGTTGCCAAAGTTTGTGAATACGCAGGACTCGAATCCCCCTCACCCCGACCCTCTCCCCCCTTGACAAGGGGGGAGAGGGCAGGGAGTGGGGGGGATTCTGCACGCGTAGGAATTTGTGAACTCTGGCTCGACGATTGGCATAACTGGTATCGGGTATACTCCCCGTGAGGTATCCCAACCGATGTTAGAAACGCCTGTTCGCACGGAGCAATCGCGCTTTGAAGCCATCGCCGAGAAGGTGCTGGCGGGCGAGCGACTGTCGTTTGAAGACGGCGTCGCGCTGTTTCGCTACCCGAACCTGCCCGCACTGGGCGCACTGGCGCACGCCGTGCGCATGCGCAAAAACCCCCACCCGTATGTCACCTATGTCATCGGGCGCATCATCAACTACACGAATGTGTGCTGGGTGCGCTGCAAGTTCTGCGCGTTTTACCGCCCGCCGAACCACGCCGAGGGCTACCTGCTCAGCGACGAGGAGATCCTGCAGAAAATCGACGAGTTGGTGCAGCAGGGCGGCGTCGAGGTGCTCATTCAGGGCGGGCTGAACCCGAAACTGAAGATCGACTACTACGAGCGGCTCTTTCGGCTCATCAAGCAGCACTATCCGCAGGTGATTATTCACGGGCTGTCGCCGACGGAGATCCTGTATATCGCGCACATCTCGCGCCTAAGCGTGCGGGAGTGCTTGCAGCGGCTCGTTGCAGCGGGGCTGAACTCGATTCCGGGCGCGGGCGGCGAGATACTGGTTGACCGCGTGCGCCAGCAAATCGCTCCCTTCAAAGACACCGCGCAGGAGTGGCTGGACTTTATGCGCGAGGCGCACCAGCTGGGGCTGCGTAGCAGCGCGAGCATGATGTACGGGCATGTGGAGACCATCGAAGACCGCGTGGAGCATTTTATCCGCCTGCGCGAACTGCAAGACGAGACGGGTGGCTTCACAGCATTCGTGTGCTGGAACTTCCAGCCTGAAGGCACGGAGCTCACGCACATTCGTAAGTCGACCCCTGTGGACTACCTGCGCACCGTTGCCGTCGCCCGCCTGATGCTGGACAACTTCGACCACCTGCAGGCGAGCATCCTCACACAGGGTCCCAAAGTCATCACTGTCGCCTTGCGCTACGGGCTGGACGACATGGGTTCCACGATGATCGAAGAGAATGTGGTCTCGGCGCAGGGTACGAAGTTTATTCTAAACGCGCAGGAGATTGAGCGCGTGATTCGCAGTGCGGGCTTCATCCCCAAGCGGCGCAACACGCGGTATGAGATTCTGGATTAGACGACCTCTCGCCACACCCGCTCCAGCTGCGCCCGCTGCGTCTCGGTTAGGTTAGAGAGCGGCGGGCGCACGGATGCATACGGGAATCCCGCAAGTGCCAGCGCGTACTTGAAGTTCGCGGGCGCGGGGAAGGCATCGATCGCGTCGGCGGCGGCATCAATCAGCGTCTGCAGACCCGTGCAGTCCGTGCCCTGTTCGAAGGCATGGCACAGCGCAACCATGCGCGGCAGGTAGACATTCGCCAGCCCGCTGATTGACCCTGCGCCCCCACCCCGCAGACAGCGCGTCAGCAGTTTCTCCTCGCCAACCCACACGCGCAGGCGCGGCGCGTATTTCAGGAACTGCCCCAGCGCACGCACGCTGCCCGAGCTGTCCTTGATACCGTGCAGGTTCGGGTGTTCCAGCAGCGCGTCCACAAGCGCGGGGGTGAGCTTGACGCGCGTGCGCTGTGGGATGTTGTAGAGGATGACGGGCAGCCGACTGGCATCCAGCACGGCACGGTAGAAGGCGATTAGCCCCTCCAGCGTCGCGGGGTAATAAAACGGCGGGGCGACCATCAGCGCGTCGCAGCCTGCCTTCGCTGCCTGCCGCGCCAAGTAGAGCGCCTCGTCCAGACTGCACGCGAGGATGCCTGCAATCACTTGCAGCCGTCCCTTACCCTGCACAGCGAGTTGGTAGAGTTGCACCTTTTCGGGCGCGCTCAGCGAAGGTCCCTCGCCTGTGGAGCCGGCGACCACCACCCCCTGTGCGCCGTGCGCCTCGAAGTGCGCCAACAGTCGCACAAAGTAGGGCGCGTCAATCGACCCCTCCCGAGTGAACGGCGTAATCGCCGCGACATGCACCCCCGCGCGAATTGGCTCCATGCTCATAGCGGGAATCGCGGTCGTGCGCGCAGGAAGTCGAACAAGCCGCGCCAGAACTCCGCCCGCGCCCGCACTTCCGATGCCTCCGCTTCTATCTGAGCAACCGCCATTTTCGCTTTCGCCTCAGGGGGGATTTCCATCGCACGCGCGTCCCGAACCACCTGCGCCATCTTTTGCAGCTCGCCATCATCTACCCACACGCCCCCGCACTGGTCACAAGTATCCAGCACGATGTTCGTTGTGTAAAGGTAGTTGTAGGAGCGCAACGGTAGGCGACATACGGGACAGAGCTTTTCCCACGGTGGTTCGTAGGCAACAATCTCAGCTTGGTACAGTGCATCCAGACGGGGCAAAATGCTCTCGTCGATATCGTGCAGCCGCTTCAACTCATCGGCATCGAACCAGATGCCTGCACACGCGGGGCAGACATCGATCGTCACGCCGTAGTAGACCTGCGGCTTCAGTTCGATTTGGCACACGGGGCATAATCGCTCTCTCATGGTTTCTCCCCTACAGGCTCGCCGCGCAGGGTCAGCGCAAAGTCGCCTTCCACTGCGCCCGCGCGCATGTTAAGTGTACCCCGAATTTGGCGTGTCCAACCCGACTGCGCGTCCACATAGACGGTCATTTCGCCCCACATTTGGGGTAGCGAGTCGGGCATCGGCTCCACCTGCACGCGGATGCGGTAGCACCCCGCGCCGTCCAGCGTCTCGACGCCCTCCAGTTGGCAGAGGTACTTCACTTCGAGGCTGCCGACGCGCTGCACGCGCCCCCATTGCGCGCCGATGCGCACCGGGCGGTCGGGGTAGGCGTAGGCGAACGCGCCGATGACGAAGACCCCCTCGTCCAGGGGCGTCTCCCGCCCGTCGGGGTACAACCGCCAGCGCGTCTTGGGCTTGAGTTCACCGAACGGCGCGGCACTCGCTTGCAGCCGTTGCAGCGCGTCAGGTTCCATCTGCAGCGTGCGCTCGGCGATTGCGCTGCCGTCTGACTCCACCGACAGCACGCGGTCGATATAGCGCAGCTCCAGCGCGTCGGTTTGCCCGCGCAGCCTACCCTGCAAGGTCAGCGTATAGCGCCACTGGTCACCCGCGTGCAGGGTGCGCCGAATCGTATGCTCTGGCTCGCCGCAGCTCGCAATCAGCCATGCGGCAAGCCAGAGCAAGCTCACCCAACGCGCGGCATACCCCTTAGAACTGGTAGCCAATTGTGAACGACAAGCCGTTGGCGCGGTCGCGGTTTGCGCCGAAGCGGTCGGTGATGTCGAAGTTCAGCTCCGCGCTGTACGCCTCGTTGAACCACAGGGTCAGCCCGATGCGCCCGCCGAAGATGTTCTTGCTCGGTCCTGTGGTGTCCACGACATACAGCCCTGCGCCGAGTCGCAGTTGTAGCCGCGCGTCGCTGTTGTTGACGGGCTGCTCGTACACTTGCGTCACCAGCAGGCTGGTAATTGCGCCGCGCGAGCCGCCTGTCTGGTGCGTGAACAGGTCCGCGCTCAGTTCAGTGGCACTGCTGCCAAACAGCGGGACGCCGTCTGTCGTGATGGTCAGTCCAACGGCGAACCAGGTCTTGTTGAACGCCTGCAAGTCGGTATCCGACGGAAAGAACGCGCCAAAGCGCAGGCGCGCTGCCGCCGTCTCCAGCTGCGCCGTCGCTGTCGCAAAAGTCAAAGTCATCAGCGCGCCCAGCGCGCTCCAACGAATCCAGCGAATCGTCATCATCCAGTCAACCTCCGTGTTCTGTTGGGGGATCCCGCGTAGTCAGATTCGCGCCCCCGCGCATGTTTCCTGCCACTTCCGACGGCGATTTTGCGGGTATCATAGGGGTATGCAGACCGAGACGACAGTAGCGGTCGGTGGAGAGGCGACTGTCGCCATCGCGCCTGCGCCGCAGACCACGCAGGCGATGACACCCGTGCAGTGCCCCATCTGCGCTCAGGTGAACCCGCCTGGCGAGATATACTGCATCGAGTGCGGCTTCCTGCTCAGCAGCGCTGCGCCCACAGAACTCGCTCCGCAAGGCGCGTACCCAAAACTGCGCGATTCTGCGGGGCGCGAGTTCCTGCTCAAGGCGGGCGAGAATATCATCGGGCGCGACCCCAGCAGCGATGTGCTGATTAGCGACGGTACGGTCAGCCGACGCCACGCCTGCATCACTATCGAAGAGAACCACGCCTACATCCAAGACTTGGGCAGCACGAACGGCACGCTGCTCAACGGGCAGCCCGTCGGCGCAGAGCGCACTCCCTTGCCCCCAAACGCGGAGCTGCAGTTCGGCAGCGTGCTGATGACGCTGGAGCTGCCCGAAGGCTTCGAGACGCCGACTGTCGCCGCCGAAGTCGCCCCGCCGCTGGCGTACCTTGTGAGTCTGACCGACCCTACCCTGCGCTTCCCACTATATGCCCGCCCGCAACGCATCGGGCGACGCGCAGGCAACGATATCGTCATCCCCGACGCCTATGTGTCGGGACAGCACGCCCAGATCGAAATCGTCGGCGCGGATGTGCGCATCACCGACCTTGGCAGCACGAACGGCACCTTCATCGGCGAGACGAAAATCGCGCCGAACATGCCGACCACCGTGCCTCCCGACGCGACGCTGACGCTGGGCAAGACGCAGTTCCGCATCGAGTGGGCGACCGCCACCGAGCCGACCGAAGCGTCCGACACACCCGCTACCGAAGCCGATGCCGAAACGCAAGCGCACGACGCGACGACCGACGAGGCATAACATGAACGAAGCGCGCCGCGTGCAGGGCATGCTGGGTGTGCTGTTTGTGGTGATTGCCGCGCTGGCAATCGCCGTAGGGGTGTGGCTGCGTCTGACGCCTGCGCCACCCCCGCCGCCGCCCGCACCGCCTCGCGAAGCGCGAATCTACCTCCCGAAGGTGAACCCGCAAGGCGAGCTGACCTACGAGAGCAAGCCCATCGCCATCCAAAATCCCAACGCCGCGTACACGGAGGTGTTCGAGACACTCATTCGCGAGTCGGGCGTGTTCCCCAAAGGCGCGCGGCTACTCGGCGCGACCGTTCAGGACGGTACGCTGCAGCTCAACTTCTCGCCCGAGCTGACCCAGAACTTCGAAGGCGGCTCGGACGATGAAGCCGCGCTCGTCAACGCGATTACCAGCACCGCAGGCAGCTTCCCGAACATCGAGCGCGTGCAGATTCTGGTCGATGGCAAACCCATCGAGAGCCTCGGCGGGCACATCGACCTCTCGCACGCGCTGCCCGTGAGCCGCTAAGGGCTTGCCCCCGAAGAGAACTCGGCACGGCGGCTCTGGTTAAGAATATACTGCTCGAACAGGCGCGGTGGGAGCGCGAACTGCAAAATGATGTCTAATGCCGTCCGCAGCTCCGCTTCTGCAGGCTCGCTCTCGTACCCCGCCTCTTGGAAGACCTTTTTCCAATCCACGCCCTCACGACCGACTTCGGTTGATACTTTGTGCATCGTGTAGGTGCGCCGCCCCAGTTCGTCCTTATACATCAGGACGCTTAGCTTGCTCACGGGTTTTCGCTGCAGCACGCGGAACGCGGGCGTGTCGGGTGACTGCTGGAGCGCTTCGCTCCGCCAGCCCGGTACATCCTCACCCATCGAGGGGACATACAAGCCTGCATCGTAGTCGTCGGGCAGGTCGCGCAGAAGTTGTTCCGGTGGTGGGAATTCGCGGTAGAACGCGGCGCGGAAGAGCCTGCGCTGCGGCAGCGTCAGTGCGCTTTCAGGAATCCATTCGCCCGAAAGCGCCTGCTGACGCTGGGACGCGCTCAGCGACGCCCAAAAGCGCAACGCAGGCAGCTCATAGTAGAGCGCGTCGTTGTCGAACGCTGCCCAGAACTGGATTCTGCCGCGCCGTCGCACCCGCGTAAAGCCCCGCGCCTGCTCATCGGTAATCGCCGCCGCCAGCGTCGCATAGTCGTCCAGCGAGAGCCACTGCCACGCCAGCCACTTCGCCTCCAACGGGCGCACGAGACGCTCTGGGATTTCGAAGCGGTTCAACATCCAGAACCGCTTGTGGCGCGCCAGCAGGTAGCCGCTCGGGTCGAAGCGCAGCCACAGGTCGTTGCCAAGCAAGTTCAGCAACGCACTTGGATTGTCGAGTTGATCGGGATACCAAGCAGGCACATAACGGCTGGCATCGCTGATGACGGGATAGCCCGTGTGCCATGCGACCCACTCCAGCGCATACGCGCTCAGCAGCGGCTCGTCGCGGTTCAAAACGGGTTTAGGGCGGTCAAGCGGTTTGCGCTCCTTGAGGCGCTCGTTCCACTCTTCCATCGGCGTCGCCCACGACTCCCACTGCCGCCAAGTCTCCGTCTCAGCGAGATAGTCGTGATGCGGCAGCGGTAGCCAATCATCATCCCTGTCCAGGTACTTCCGTGTTTTGCCTTCCCACTCGGACACACTGAGTGCAACGAACTCGTACTCTAAGGCGTCGCCCCATGCGGAGAGGCGCACCCAAAGCCCACCCAGTTCGGGATTCGAGGGATTCTGTGTCTCTGTATAGGTTCCGCTTTCGGCGTCGAACTGGAACATGCTCGGATCATCAAGGTAGCTCAGGCGCATGTGCGACGGCAAGAGCACGCGCGGCGGTAGCGGCAAAACATCGGGCGTCGGGCGCGTGCTGAACCCAAGCGTGTGCCCCGCCAGCAGCTTGGTTACTGCAGCATCGCCCGCTTCACAGAGGCAGTGGAGCAAGCTGCCATTCCGAGCATCTCCAAAGATGCTTCGTTTCGGTTTTGGCGGCTCGCCTTGTGGGCTATACTCTGACAGATACTGCGCCACCAGCGATTTTATGCGCTGCTCCAGCGTCATCTGGCGACGGATTGCCGCCTGCTCCATCAAAATGACCGAGTAGGGCATGTCGCCAGGATAGTATTTGGGTTCGGGGAACTGCGCCATCGCTTCGGCGCGGGCGTCGGGCGGCATTCGCAGCCACTCACGAGCAACCTGCAGCATCTCGCGCAGGGCGCGCTCGGTTGCCGCACGGTCGTCCCGTAAGGCGCGCTCCAGCGCACGGCGCGTCTCATCAGGCAGGTACAGCACATAGCTCCCGTCCTCGTCCCGCCGCCAACGCCACCCAAACAGCGACGCGATTTGCTCCAGAATCTCGCGCGCGGGGCGGTTCTGCACATAGACCGCCAGTTTCGTCTCGCGCAGGGCGTCTTGGCAGCGCAACGGAACGCCTGTTTGCTTGCGGATGTCGTCCAGCACTTCGGCGAGGCTGGCAAGGCGTTGCCACACGGTAATCGGCTTGTGCAGCGCGTCGTCGGTTAGCACGGTCTCTTGCGCCGTTGCAAGCAGCAGTGTGCTGCTTATCCAAGCGAACACCATCCAGAAACGCATGGTCTCACCCTGCAAAGGTGTTCGTCAATCACGAGCAGATTCCCGCTCCCTTCCACGCGACCGACCGCAGACGATGCAGCAGGCGGTACAATCTTACGCGGCAGATGCCAACAATTTAGGCACGGAGATCGCCATGAAGATTTCTGTCGTCGGCACAGGGTATGTTGGATTGGTCACGGGCGTCGTGTTTGCCGATTTGGGCAACGAAGTCCTTTGCGTGGACATCGACGCTGCCAAAGTGGACGCCATCAACAAGGGTCAGTCGCCCATCTACGAGCCAGGTCTGGACGAGTTGCTGCAGCGCAACTTGGAAGAAGGGCGTCTACAGGCGACAACCGACCTGGCATATGCAGTGCGCGAGTCGGAAGTCATCTTCATTTGCGTGGGCACGCCGCCGACCGAAACGGGCGAGCCTGACCTGAGATATGTAGACGCTGCCGCCGCCGAGATTGGGCGCGCGCTCAACGGCTACAAAATCATCGTCAACAAGTCCACCGTGCCCGTAGGCACAGGCGACCGCGTGCGGCGGATTATTGAGCAGCACCGCGTCGAGCCGCACGAGTTCGATGTGGTCTCGAACCCGGAGTTCCTGCGCGAAGGCTCTGCCGTTCACGATACGCTCCACCCTGACCGCATTGTGATTGGCGCGGACAATCCCCGCGCCGCAATACGCATCGTCGAGCTGTACGCGCCGCTGGAGCGCCCGATGCTGATTACCAACCTCGCGACCGCCGAAATCATCAAATATGCCTCCAACACCTTCCTCGCGCTCAAAATTTCGTATATCAACGCGATTGCCGACCTGTGCGAGCGCACGGGCGCGGATGTCGTGCAGGTTGCCAAAGCGATGGGCTACGACCACCGGATTGGACCTGCATTTCTGCAGGCGGGGCTGGGCTTCGGCGGCTCGTGTTTTCCCAAAGATGTGCAGGCGTTCGCCCATACCGTGCAGCGCTACGGGTTAGACCCCACCCTGTTCCAGACCATTCTGGACATCAACAACTCCCGTGCGCCCCGCTTCGTGGCACAGATTCAGAATCGGCTGGGCGACTTGAAGGGCAAGGTCATCGGGCTGCTGGGGCTGGCGTTCAAGCCCAACACAGACGACATTCGCGAGGCGCGCTCGCTGGAGATCATCCGCCTGCTGCTGCAAGCGGGCGCGACCGTCAAAGCCTACGACCCCGTCGCCATGCCGCGCGTGCAGCCGCTCTTCCCCGAAGTCCACTACTGCCGCAACGCCTACGAGGTCGCCGAGAACGCTGATGCGCTCGCTCTGGTGACCGAGTGGAACGAGTTCCGCCAGCTAAACTTCGAACGCATCCGCCAATTGATGCGCCAACCGAACCTCTTTGATGGGCGCAATCTATACGACCCACAGCGCATGCGCAAGTTGGGGTTCTACTACTACGGCGTCGGGCGCGCCGCCGACCCTGGTGAGTTCAAAACTGTGCTATAATAGGGACGCTATGGCACGCAAGCGTGTCGCCCTAATCGTGCCGCACAACGACCGCAACAGCGCGGCGTACCGACGCAACCTGTCGCTGGCGCGAAAGTGGCGCAGTGCGCTGCTGCTATCGGGCGTAGACGCAACAATCATTGTCGCTGGCGATGTGACCAAAGCGCAGTTCCAAAGCCAGTACGACTTCGGCATCGTGCCCACGATGGAAAACCTCACGGGCACACTGGCAATCAACAGCTGGCTGGACTACACACCGGGCGATAAACCGCTTTACCTGTGCGGCTACCACATCCCACAGGGTACGGCAGGCACACCTGCCACGGGCGTGCTGGGGCTGACGCCCATCTCCAATAGCACAACGAATATCAAGCGCATCGGACGACTCGCTGTGTGGGTCGGCAGCAGCAATCCGCCCGTTTATGTTGCAGCCTACACCGCACGAATCAACAATGTCTACTACGGACTGCAGGTCAACCCCAGTACACCTCATCTGCAAGTGATTCTCCGCCCTGACCCTGCGCTGCACCATGGCGATGCGCATGTGCTCATCGCACGCTGGCACAACCGCTACTTCCTACCCACTGTGGGCGATACCTTCCAGTTCTCGCTATGGGTCGTGCCGTGGATTATGGTCAACGAGGACGCCGAGCCTGAATGGGGACGCCCGTGGACCGCAGATATTGACCATATTGTCAGCGTGAACAATTCAGCGGGTATCAACTTCAATTACTATCTACAGAGTTTTCTCTGGCTCTACACTTTTTGCCAGCAGACAGGGCTGGTAGTTCACTGCGGGGCGACCACCAGTGCGCTCAATAACATCCGCCCGACCAGCATCTACCTCCATCGCAACGCTCGCAACTACAACTCCCAGCTTGCCCAGATTCACCAAGTGCTACTTGCCGAACAGCATCGGCACTTCCCGTGTTGCTATCACGACCACTTTTGGACGGTGGAGGATCCACGCGGCAGCGGTGGCACGACCACCTTCACGAATCCGTATGGCACCTTTCGCGAGATGAACTCGCCTGCTGCGTTTCGAGCGCACTGGAAGGGCAGCATGCAGGAGATGCAGCAGATGGGCTTCACCGACGCCCACTGCAGCCACTACCGCTACGCGAACTTCGCGAACAACCAGTTCTCGGATCGCTACCTGCGCTTTCTACGCGACGAGACGCCCATCCGCGCCGTGCGGATCTGGTCAGGGAGCTGCCTCGTGAGCCCGCACACACGGTTTATGTCGCCCGCGCCCTTCACCCGCAACCCCTTCGAACGCCGCTACGGCATCGAGATCGTCAACTCCTACGACACCGTGTGGGTCGACGCGCCCAACTGGGAGGTCGTGATGAATCGGAAGAACATCGCCGTGTACGGCGGCTACGGCGATTCGAGCGAGGATGTGGAGATTCTTTGGGCGCGCTCGATGGGACACCGCTTCGGCAACCTGATGTGGGAGCGCTGGCTACGCGATGGCGCCCTGCACTACCACCACCAGTTAGAGATGGCAACCGAATACCCCAGCCCTGCGATGTCCGCCTACGAGCAGATGCGCGCCTGGCGACAGATTCTCAGCGGCTGGATCTTCTTGGGGAGCATTACAGATGTCATCAACTGGCGCAACCGTGCGCGAAGCGCGCTGGGATAGCATCAACGAAACGCCTCCCAGTCGTAGGTAGTGCTTTCCCCACGCAGGCGACGCCGTATTGCCTGCGGAATCTGCCGAATCAAGTGCGGTACAACGAAGGGCGCCCGCCTCATAATCATCCACGCCGTGCGCCAGTTGCGCTGCTTGATCGCCATCGTAAACTGCGGATAGGCGCGCGCCAACATCACACGCCGATAGTCGCGACGAATGATACGCTGGAGACGACGCTCCCGACGCACCTCTGGCAAGCTAACCAGTTGTGTATAGATGCGCACAGGATAATCCAAGTTGAAAAAGTTTTGGACATAAGTGGATCCGCGATGCAAGCGGTAGTTATAAAGTGCTTCAGGAATTACTGCGCCTGCACCGCACTTAACGAACACTTGCATCTGGAATAAATAATCTTCGCCTAACCGTATTGAAGGATCGTAGCGAATGTTGTACTGCTCTATTATCTCGCGACACATTAGTGGTTTTAGCACGAGATGCAATCGGAAAGCCTCTTCTATTGCCAGCCGCGTCGGTGCTACTGGGGGTGGGCTTTGCGACGAAAAGAAAACTCCGCGCTCTTCCCCTGTTTCTGTGTCAATCCACCGTAGGAGGTCATAAACGATGCTCACCTCAAATGCTTCGGCTAAGGCGACCATTTTCTCAAGCCGTTGTGGTTCGTACCAGTCGTCCGCATCCAGCAGGGCAATCCACTGACCTGTAGCGACATCTAAGGCACGGTTGCGCGCGTGGCTGGGACCCATGTTTTGGGGGTTCTGTAAGAAACGGATTCGCGGGTCTGTCAAATAGTCGCGAACCACTTCCACAGTTCCGTCGGTAGAGCCGTCATCCACGATGATGAGTTCCCAGTCCGTGAGTGTCTGTGCGCATACAGACTCGATAGCGCGGGGCAGAAAGGGCGCCGCGTTGTAAGCGGGCATAATCACAGACACTTTCGGCATAACTCAAGGATACCTTTTCGGAGGGCATTTCATGCAGCCCTATGGGGGGGTGTATCTGGTTGTTGGTGCTCCAGCCGTCGCAGCAGCCACTGGCTACTGCGCGCGAGTGGGTCGGCGGCATCGGTAGGCGTAATCGGCGCGGGTGTGCGCCCCATCGCCAAGTCGCGCATAAACTGCTCCACCTCGCGTAGGCGCTGCTCCTGGAGGCGCAACCGCTCGTAGAGTTCGCCCAACTGGGTGTGCTGTAGGCGTGCGGTGTAGAGGTGTGCGCGGCTGGGCTGTTGCAACGCCCGCTGCAGCCACTTTGCAGGCGCGCCCCATCGCCGCCAGAGGAGCCAAATGACCAGACCCGCGCTCACCATCTGCCCCACGAAGTAGCCCACCAGCTCCCATAAGGTACGCTCCCACGCGGCTTGCTGCTCGCGCTGGTAGGCGCGCCGAAAGGCGCGGATCGCTTCCGCAAGGCTCGTCTGCCCTTCGAAGCTGAGCGCACGCAAGGTCGTTAGGCTTATCGGTGTGGGCTGTCCCTGCTGAAGGTAGTCGCTCAGCGCGGCGTCCACCCGCTGCCACACGGCTCGCAGGCGCACAAGCGCGGTATAGGTCTCCAGCGCGGTTCCTCCTCTCGTGTGCGCCTCAATCGCCTCAATGCACCTACTTGCACCACGATAGGCTTCTTGAAGCGTCCGGTAAAGTGACTGCGGATCGTAGCCTACATAGCGCACCTTCGGGTCGTCTGCACGCGCTAAACCCAGCAAGCATCGCTCTATCATCAGTGCGTGCCCGTCCAGTTGCGCGAGTTGTTCGCCCCGTGCAGCCTGCTCGCGCAGCAGCGTCATCATCCGGCACACACCGCGCCCCACGCCCCACGCACTAAGCAGCAACAACGCCAGTGCGAACACCCACACGCTATTCTCGAACGCCCGACTGAACCGCTGCGACATGCCAATGAGGTATATTCCACAAATTAAGGCAGAGCGGGCGAGAAACGAACCCCCCATCTTCTCTCTATCTGGGCAACACCTGCGCTTACTGCCCCTCTGTCAGGTACAATTCCCCACGATGCACTTGGACGAGGCTGTAGAGCGGTTCCTGACGCACCTGAGCGCGACGCGCGCGCCGCATACCGTCAAGGCATACGGAACCGACCTCGCGCAGTTCGTGGAATACGCCCTCAGCGCGGGCATCGAGCGGGTACAGCACCTGAACGAACGGCTCGTGCGCAGTTGGCTCGATTCGTTCCGCGCGGCGAGCCGTCGCACGCGCGAGCGCAAACTCTACTGCCTGCGGGCGTTTTTCAGGTATTGCCGCACAGTGGGCTGGCTCGACCGCGACCCCAGCGCGCATGTCGCCCTGCCCGTGCAGCGGCGTCCGCTGCCGCGCGTGCTGACCCAAGCGCAGGCGGAGCGACTCGTGCAGGCGCCCGAACCCGACGACGACCCGCTACGCCTGCGCGACCGCGCGATTCTGGAGATGCTGTACGCGACGGGCGTGCGCGTCAGCGAGCTGGCGGGGCTGGATGTGGACGCGCTGGACATGGCGCAGTCGGCAGCGCGTGTGCGCGGCAAGGGCGGACGCGAACGCATCGTGCTGTTCGGTCAGGCGGCGCACGAGGCGCTGGTGGAGTACCTGCAGCGCGCCCGCCCGCAACTGATGAACCCGCACAAACCCACCCGCGCGCTGTTTCTGAACACGCAGGGCGGCAGGCTTACTACCCGCAGCATGCACCGCCTCGTGAAACGCTACGGCAGGCAAATCGGTGTCGAGATTAGCCCGCACGCACTGCGTCACTCATTTGCTACCCACATGCTGGACGGCGGGGCAGACTTGCGTACCGTGCAGGAGCTACTCGGACACCGCCGCCTGACCACCACGCAGATCTACACACACCTGACGCTGGACAGGCTGCGCCAAACCGTCAACCGCGCCCTGCCCAGCCTCACGCTGGAGGACGACGAATGACGCCCACCATACACGCTACAACCGTTTTGGCGGTACGCCGCGACGGGCAGACCGCCTTCGCCGCCGATGGGCAGGTGACTGTCGGCGAGGTCGTGATGAAACACACCGCCCGCAAGGTGCGCTGGCTCTACCAGAACCGTGTGCTGGCAGGGTTCGCCGGCGCCGCCGCCGACGCACAAGCGCTGATGGATCGGTTCGAGTCGAAACTGGAGTCGGTCGGTGGCAACCTGCGCCGTGCCGCCGTAGAGTTCGCAAAAGATTGGCGCACGGATCGCGTGCTGCGCCACCTCAACGCGCTGATGGTGGTCGCCGACGCCGACACGCTGCTGGTGGTCTCGGGTGACGGGAATGTGCTGGAGCCAGACGAGGGGGTCATCGGCATCGGCTCAGGTGGGGCGTATGCGCAAGCGGCGGCAGTGGCGTTGCTGAAGCACACTACGCTTTCCGCCCGCGAAATTGCCGAAGAAGCGCTGCGCATCGCCGCGCGCCTGTGCATCTACACCAACGACCACATTGTGGTTGAGGTGATCGAGGCGCGATGACGCACACCGTCGTGCGGGTGCTGATGTACCTCACTATGCGCGTGCTGGTCAACAGCATTCGCCGTGCGTTTTCTAACCCGCTCCGCGCTGTCCTGACGACGCTTGTGCTGGCGTTTGTCCTGTGCGGGTGGGGCAGCGCGCTGATTGCCTCGCTTGCTGAAAACCCCGCCCGCGCCCAACCCGACCTGCTCCAGCCCCAGCGCTTGATGCTCCGCTCCATCGGCTTGATGGTCATCATCCACTGGTTCTATGTGGTGTCCACTCTGATTCCATCGTTGTTCCGCCCAGCATTTGCGCTGGTGCAGGAGAGCGATGTGCATTACTTGTTCACCACGCCGCTCAAGCCGCTGACGCTCTTTCGCGGGATCATCCTCATTCGGGGGCTGTTCGGCGCGCTCTTTTTCATGGTTCTTCTGGTGGTGTACCTGCTGCTGTTCGGCGGGGCGCGGTTGCGCCTGCTGTCGACGGTGCAGGAGCCTGCTGCGCCTGCAATCGCGCTACTGTGTTATCCTGTGCTGTACCTGCTGGTGTTCAGCACGGCGCTTTTGTGGAGCATCGCGCTGGAGGCGATGGAGATTAGGGGGCGCACCGCACGGCGGTGGGTATTGCGTCTGCTGGTCGGCTGGGCGGGGCTGAGTTTCGGGCTGACAGGCGGCTACTTGGTGTACCTGAGTCGCTCATCCGAAGAGTTCGCCTTTCTGACTGCGCTTGGCAAGGCGGTGGACTGGCTCCCTGCGTATGTGCTGCTGCTACCCGTGCGCGGGCTGGCAGACGCCGCCATCGTGCTGTATCAGGGCTTTACGCCCGCGATGGGCGTCAGTTTCGCACTGTGGCTTGCGGGGGTGTGGAGCGCGAATCAGCTGCTGGTGCGCCATCAGGATGTGCTGTACGAGGTAGGCGCGTCGCTGGCGCGTAAGGGCGCGGCAGCGCGCGCCTCGCAACGCGACCCGCTCGGAACCTACTTGCAGCGCAAAGCGGAGGCGGCATCCGCCAAGCCGCTGCGCACGCTGCGCTGGCTGGAACGCTGGACGCCGCGCGGTGTGTGGGCGCTGCTGTGGCGCGACCTGCTGATTACTTGGCGTGCCAGCGGCTGGGGCAACCTCCTGATGGTCGCGCTGATGGCTGCCGTACCCGTCGGATTGGCGCTGCTGATTCACTACACCGCGTCCCCCGAACGGGATACACGCCTCGCGCTCAAAATCGCCTACGCCGTCGCACAGGCGATGACCGCCTTCTTCATCGCGTTCGGCGCGTTCTACGGGTTTACCGACATGCTCCGCCGCGTGGAGTGGCAAAAGCCGCTGCCGTTTTCGCCCCGTGCCGTGATGGTGGTCGAGTCGTTGCCCAGTGTGGTCTTTTTCGCCGCATCGCAACTGCTTGCCGCGCTGGTCATCAGCCTGTGGTTCCCCGGCGCGTGGCTGTTTTGGCTGGGCAGCAGCGTGGTGGCGACCAGTTGGGCGATTGTGCTGATGATGGCGATGCTCGCGATTGCGCTCATCAATCCCGACCCGACCGACTACACGCAGCGGCTGCTATCGGGCATGCTGATGGTGCCTGCGCTGTTGCTGACGGGCGCGCCAGGCGCGGCGATTTGGCTGCTGGGCGTCGGGCTGCAGTGGAACCTGTGGCTGATGGTCGGGTTGTCGTGCCTGACGAACCTGTTTGCTGCACTTGCGCTGACCGCCTTCAACGGCGCGCTCTACGAAAAGTTCAGCCCGATTGACTGACTACGAAGAGGAGATTTCTGTGGGAGTAAGTCCATGTAAGTTGGTAGTAAGTGTCGTAGGGGCGTTCTATGGGATACGGGTAATGAACGAAGCACTGATTGCTGGCGATATACGCTCTAATCTGTTCTACGATGTCGCTCTGTTTATGCTTCCGCAACGATTCACCTCCTGAATGTACGACACGGCAGCCAAGCTCCTGCGATACGCTTGATGCTGCTGCTCGAATTGTACCCTATCCCTACGGACGCCAAAAAAGCACAAGGGCAGGAAGTGTACCTTCCCGCCCCCGCTGACGGTCTGGATATCCCTCCGGCTTAGTCTACAGGCTCGCTGAAGAAGGTCTCCACAGGGATCAGACCCAGCTGTGCCGCGCGCCGGAACGCCTTCACACGGTTGTTGACATTGAGTTTCTCGTATATGTTTGCCAGATGGAAGTCCACTGTGCGCTTGCTCACGAACAGAGCGTCTGCCACTTCCTGTGAGGAGCGTCCCTGCGCAATGAGGCTCAGCACCTCAATCTCACGCTTCGTCAGCCGTACCGGCTTGTTACCGCGGTTCTGCCAGTTCCCTTGGCTCATCGCTGTATCACCTCATTCCCTGAGATTTCGCCGCCCGCAGGGGGTGTATTCCATATCCCAGTGAAAATTTCACAGTCGCTTCTCCCCACGCCCTCTTTAGACTGCTGAGGCTGCCTGCAGGTTTCCCAAGCGGTATAATCCCCAGTGTTTATCGACGAGGCGGTCATCGAGGTGGAAGCGGGTCGCGGCGGGGACGGATGCGTCTCGTTTCGCCGTGAGAAGCATGTGCCGCGCGGCGGTCCCGACGGTGGCGATGGCGGCGACGGCGGAAGTGTCATTTTGGTCGCTGACACGCATCTGAACACCTTGCTCGATTTCCACTACAAGCGTCGCTACAAAGCGGGTGATGGCGGGCACGGCAGCGGCAGCACCCGCAAGGGACGCAACGGCAAGTCGATTACCTTGCGCGTGCCTGTAGGCACGCTGGTCTACGACGCCGAAACGGGCGACCTGCTGGCTGACCTCTCGCGCCCTGGTATGCGGTTCGTCGCTGCGCGCGGGGGCAAAGGCGGACGCGGCAACGCGCACTTCGCCACCCCCACCCGACAAACCCCGCGCTTCGCTGAAAAGGGCTTGCCCGGCGAACGGCGTACCCTGCGACTGGAACTGAAACTGCTCGCTGATGTCGGTATCGTCGGCATGCCCAACGCGGGCAAAAGCACGCTGATTAGCCGTATCACTGCCGCCAAGCCCAAAATTGCCGACTACCCCTTCACCACGCTCGTGCCCAACCTCGGCGTCGTGCGCTACCAAGACCAGAGCTTCGTCGTTGCCGATATTCCAGGGCTCATAGAGGGGGCGCACGCGGGCGTTGGGCTGGGACATCAGTTTCTGCGCCATGTAGAGCGCGCGCGACTGCTGCTGTATCTGCTGGATGTATCGCCGTTTGCGATCGCGCCACCGCTGGAAGCGTTCGAGACGCTTCGACGCGAACTGGAGCTCTATAGCCCCAACTTGACACGCAAGCCTGCGCTGGTCGCCCTGAACAAAATCGACACGCTTGCCCCCGACGAACGCGAGGCTGTTGATAGCGTGCGCCGCGCCATTGAGGCGCAAGGCTACGAGGTATTCCCCATCTCGGCGTACACGGGCGAGGGTCTGGAGGCGTTGCTGGCGCGTTTGGCGCAGCGTGTCGCCGAGCTACCCCCGCCTGAGCCGCTCATCGAGCCCGCCCCAGAGGTCACCAAGCCCAGTTATCAGCCTACGCGCGTCTACAAAGACGGCGAGGTGTTCGTCGTCGAGGGCACGCTGCCGCTGGAGATTGTGCAGCGCACCGACTTCGGCAACCACGAGGCGGTGCTGCGCATGCAAAAACGGCTCAAGGGGCTGGGCGTGTTCCGCCGTCTACAGGAACTGGGCGCACAGGAGGGCGACACGGTGCGTATCGGGGATGTGGAATTGGAGTATGTGCCCGATGTGTAATCACTGCCCTGCCTCCATCTGCTTCAGGATCGCCTCCAAGCGGCGCATGTGCTCGCCGTAGGCTGCCCAGTCGCCGTTCCTTAGTGCCTCTTGCGCCTCGCGGTAGATGCGGTTCGCCTGTCGCGCCAAACTGCGTAGGTCCGTGGGCGCAGGCGGCGGGGCAGCCGTCTCCCCCTCCTGCGCCACACGCAACGGCATACGCTCCCCACGCTCCGCCAGCAGTTGCTGCAACCCTTCTTCCACCGTGTCAGTCATCACCACGCGGTCGCCACTGGCGAGCACTACCTTCTTCAGTTCAGGGATTGCGCCTTCCGAGCGCGCTCGCAGGTAAATCGGCTCGAAGTACAGCAGCGCCTGCCCCACTGGGACCACCAGAAGATTGCCTCGAAACACCTGCGACCCCTGCTGGTTCCACAGCACCAACCGCTGCTGAATCTCAGGGTTCTGATTGATTCGCGCCTCAATCTGCTCAGGACCGTACACCAGCCGCTGGCTCGGGAAGCGGTACAGCACCAGTTCGCCGTAGCGGTCGGGGTCGCAGTGCGCCACCAGCCACGCCACCAAGTTTTTACGCTGCTGCGGGGTGAACGGCAGGGTCAGCATAAAGCGCGGCTGCGGTTCACCAGGCAACTGCATGATTACATAGTACGGGGTCATCGGCACAGTCTCGTTGTTCTCCAAAATCTCACGGGCGATTGCCCACGCATCCGCCTTGTTGAAAAACACGCGGGCGTCCGTCGTGTTGTAGAGTTCCAACAGTTGTGCCTGCACCACGAACAGGTCAATCGGGTAGCGCACATGCTCGCGCAAGCCTGCGGGCATCTCACTCAGTGGCTTGAACACACCCGGAAACGCTTGCGCGTAAGCACGGATAATCGGGTCGGTCTCGTCCGCGATATACAGCTTCACCTCACCTGTGTAGGCGTGAATGGTCGCCTTAACCGAATTGCGCAGATAGTTGAAGTGGCGCACGACACGATCGCGCGACAGGAACGGACGACTGTAGGGATAGTTGCGCGTGAAGGTGTAGCCGTCGTAAATCCACACGATCTCGCCGTTGTGAATCACGGGGTAGGCGTCCTCGTCCCAGCGGATGAAGGGCAGTAGGGTCTGCACGCGCTCGCGGATGTTGCGCCGAAACAGCAGGCGCGACTCGGCGGTCAGGTTGCCCGACAGTAGGATGTTCTGGTCGGAAAGTCGTATCGCAAACAGCAATCGCGTCAACCAGCCGCCAATCGGCACGCCCCCATCGCCGCTGTAGGTTGTGTAAACATTCTCCTCGCTTGTGCCCGTCGCACGCGGGTAATCAAACTCCTGCAGCCGCGTGCGCACGATGGAGTAGCGATCGAGATTCTCGCCAAAGTAGACAGCGGGGTTTTTTAGGGTTAGGAACTCACGGGTCCGCGGGGGCAAATCGCGTATCCAGAAGACGGGCTGCCCTTCGGGGGTCGCCTCGTTCACGGGGTTCATCACCACGCCGTAGCCGTGCGTGTACAGTAGGTGCAGGTTCTGCCAGCGTTGCGCAGCGGGCGGCAGCCCTTCCAAGTTCAACTCGCGCACCGACAACAGCACCTGCCGCAACACGCCGTTCACCCGATATCTGTCTACATCAATGTCCACAAACGCATAGTAGGGCTTCAACGCCTGGAGCCCATTGTAGACCTGTCGCAGCGGGCGGAAGTCCCACAAGCGTAGGTTCTTCAGTGTGCCTTCCGCTCCGCGCAAATCGGCAGCAGTCAAGTTCTCACGCACATCTATTGGCTGCACGCGGATCGTGTCCAACTTGTAGGCGCGGCGCGTGAAAGTCAGATGCCGCTCGATATACTCGCTCTCGCGCTCCAACTGGTTCGGCACGACCACAAACCGTTGCACCAACGGCGGGTAAATCAGCGTCGCTGCAATCCAAAACAGCAGCACAATAGCGAATCCGACAATCGGCCACAGCAGCCCCGCCCCGCGCCGCAGGCTAATCAAGCACAACACCGCCGCGACCAGTAGCCCGAATACCGTGATGTTTAGAACCGGCAGCCGCGCATGCACATCCGTGTAGCCCGCCCCGAAAAACTGGTCATGCTCCGAGAACACCAAGTCGTATCGCTCCAGCCATAAGTACCACGCGAACGCCAACAGAAACAGCGTCGCCAGTACCAGCATATGCGGCTTGACCGACGGCAGAAAGGTCGGCATCCCACCCAGCCACCCCAACGCACGATTGAAATAGTAGAACGCGCCGATGCCGACTAACGCAATCAGCGTCGTGAAGACCACCAGCCCTGACACAAACGACAGAAACGGCAGCCGAAACACATAGAAGCCAACATCTCGCCCGAACACCGGGTCTTCGATGCCGAACGCCTGCGCGTTTTGGAACAGCATCAAGTCGTTCCAGTACGCGCTTGCGCTCAAGCCAACGAACAGCGCGAACACCCCTGCGCCCAGAATCAGCAGGTAGTAGGTTCCTCTGCGCACGGCGCGCGTGATGCGCACGATTCGCCCGCCACGGATGGCTAAGTCGGGCACGTCGGACGCCCCCGCCACGCGATTGGCAATCACTAAGTTCACCAGCGCGAACAGAAAAAAGCCAATCGCCGCCGCCAAAAACAGCACCCAGCGCAGCGCGAGAATGCGCCCGAAAATCTGGGGGTACTTCACATCATGCGCAAACCACAAGTAATCGGTGTACAGGTTGACGAATGTGCCCCCAAACAGCATCACGAGCAGGACGGCAGCGATGACGCCTGTCGCGATTCTCTGACGGGTTTCCATAGGAGGTATTGTACCCAGTCGGGTGCTGGAGGGTTTCTGGCTGCAGGTCGAGCGGCTGTAGACGCACCCGCCACTGTGGAAGGTTCAGACCAATCCCTGCGGGTATAATCCCTACGGGTGATCCGTATGAAATCCGTCGCTGACGCGAACGCACGCGCCCAGCCACAGGAAACGCTCCCCTTCGAAGCGTTCCTGCAGCAGTACGACGACGCCCACGCCGAGTGGGTCGATGGGGAGGTGCTGCCGAAAATGCCTGTATCGGTTGTTCATCAGCGTTCGAGCAGGTTTCTCTACGCGCTCATCAACGCTTGGGTGGAGTACCATCAATTAGGCGAGGTCCATCACCCGCCGTTGTTGGTGAAACTGCCCCTGCCCGACAACCGTGAGGTCGCCCGCGAACCCGATATTGTGGTCATCCTCAACAGCAACATGGGGCGCTTCGCGGAGCAATACTTTGACGGCGCGCCTGACCTGATTGCGGAGATTACCAGCCCTGCCAGCCGCCACACAGATCGTATCGTGAAGTACGAAGAGTACGAAACAGCGGGCGTGCCTGAATACTGGCTGATTGACCCTGACCGCCAGTACGCCGAGTTTTTCCAGCGGGACGAGGCGGGGCTGTACCGCGTGGCGTTCAGCGGCACGGAGGGGGTCTATCGCAGTCGCGTGCTGGAGGGTTTCTGGCTGCAGGTGGAGTGGCTGTGGACGCGCCCGCCGCTGTGGGAGACGCTGAAAACGCTGGGGCTGGCATGAGATATAATACAGGTATAATACAGGGCAATGACGACGCTTGTCGTGGAACTGCCGACGGAGATAGACGCCGAAGAGGCGCGCCTGCTGCTGGCAATCAAGCTCTACGAGATGGGCAGGCTCTCACTGGGGCAAGCCGCGCAGCTGGCGGGCTACTCGAAACCCGCCTTTATGGAACTGCTGGGCAAGTACGGCGCGCCCGTCTTTGCCTACGCGCCTGAAGAGCTACGCGCAGAGGTTGAACGGTGAGCCCCAGTGCGGTGAGCAACAGCGCTTGCCTGATTAGCCTAAGTCGGATTGGGCGGCTGAGTCTGCTCCCGCAACTCTTCGGGGAGGTGCTAATCCCGCCTGCTGTCGCACACGAAACAAACCTCCATGCGGATTGGCTCCGAGTGCAGTCGCCGCGGAACGAGTCCCTTCTTCGGCTCTTGCGTGCTGTTGTCGATGCGGGCGAGGCGGAAGCCATCGCCTTAGCTTCGGAAACAGAACATCTCCTGATTATCGACGACAAGAAAGGAAGGCTGTGGGCGCAGAGAGTAGGCGTGCCCGTGATTGGAACCATAGGCGTTATCGTGCGGGCAAAGCGCGCGGGCTACCTTGAAAGCGTCCGAACCGTTCTGGAGGAGCTTCAGTCTGTGGGCTTCTACCTCACTCCCCATCTAATGGACGAGGCGCTTCGCCTTGTTGGAGAAGCTACTTTTGAGTAGCGCCTATTCTGGCTGCAGGTGGAGTGGCTGTGGACGCGCCCGCCGCTGTGGGAGACGCTGAAAACGCTGGGGCTGGCGTAGGGGTATACTTTGAATATGACGCAAACACTCGTCTGTCGGGGACAGGTGGTCGGCAAAGCCATCATTTTGGAGTCGGAGTTAGGAATGCCAGAGGGCATGCCCGTGGAGGTGGAGATACGCTTTCAACCGCCCGCAAAAAGTCTCGCACAGCGCCAGCAGGCTCTGCAGCGATTGTTCTCGGTGAACCTCCCTGTCGCTGACTGGAAACAGATGGAACAAGAAACCATTCTGGGATCGATTGCGCATGAGATGACTTAGTGAAGAAACTGTTTAGTGCCTACTCTGCTTAGCGCGTGCAAGCACGAGACACGATTCACGCAGCCGTAATGCAAAACAACGGTATACGCGCCATCATCTCTGCTAACCAACATTTGTGGTTGAAAATTACGCCACCTGTGCGCGTTTCGTGCGTGGGCAGGCGAGCGCTGGGCAGGGGGCGTCGTGTTCTATCTGGGCGCGACGCAGGTTCCGTTCGGCGAAGGGCTGTGGGCGTCGCCCCTGCAAACCCTGTGGCGCGATTCGTGATATACCAACTGTGCTGCCAAAGTCCACAAAGGCGCAGGCTTCGAATCCCCCCTCACCCCAACCCTCTCCCCCCTTGACAAGGGGGGGAGAGGGCAGGGAGTGGGGGGATTCTACACGCGCAGGGATTGGTGAACTCTGGCTCGGCGGTTGGTAATACACGCCCCAACGGTTTTTGGGTACACTTGTTTTGTAGGAGGCAGACAACCGTTGGGCGACGCGGGTCAGCCTGCGTGGGGCGTGTGGCTGTCGAGGTTAGAGCAGGGCGCGCCCCCAGGCGAGGCAATTGAAAGCGCGTTGCGCTGGCTGCTCGAAGCGACCGCCGCGCAGGTCGCGATACTGTTCCTGCCCGACCCCAGCGGCGAGCAGGTGGAGTTCGCCTATGTTGCAGGCGAGCGCGCGGATGAGCTGCGCGGTTTCCGCCTGCGCCCTGCGGATGCGCTCGTCGCCCCTGCCCTGCTGAACTGCGAAGTGTGGCGCTATTCCGCTGAGACCTACCAAGAGCCGATTGGTGCTATCGCCACAGGCATCGCTGTTCCGCTGCCGAGCCTGCCGAAAAGCGCGCTTGCCCTGCTGAACCGCCCCACGCCGTTCGATGAGGCGCACCTCGCCTTGCTGGAACAGATCGCCACGCCCATCGAGTTGCTCCTGCGCCTGCAGCAGACACAGGCCCAACTGGAGCAGTGCGAGCGTGCGCTGGGGTGGCTTAGTCGCCTGCCGAAGCGACTCGGCGCGAACTTAAGCCTGCAGCACGCGCTGGAGACTGTCGAATCGCTGATGCGCAAGGTCGCACCCGAAGGCGGCGGCGTGTGGCTCTACGACGAGAACCGCCGTGCGCTGCTGCTGGCGACGCAGTACGGCGGGAACGCCCTGCCTGAACAGATTGCACCTGACGAGTTGCCCCCAAACTGGACAGACACGCCTGTGGAGACCATCTGGGGCGGGCGACGCTACCGCGCCTACGCACTCGCGCTCGCCGAGCAGCCACTGGGACTGCTCGCGCTCGCCCTGCCTGCCGATGCGCCCGATGCATTGGAGTGGCTGCCCCCCCTGCTGGGGCACATCGCGCTCACGCTCTCCAACGCGCTGCTGTACGAACAGACCGCCCAGCGCGCCCAGCACATGGCGAAGCTGTACGACCTCTCGCTGCAGCTGGGCGAGACGCAGAGCCTGCGCGAGGTGCTGCGCCTGCTGTGTCGCACCGCGCACGAACTCATCCCGCATGATTACTCCGTCGTGTACCTGCCCAGCCGCCGCGAGCCTGATCGACTTACGCCCGTGTATGTTGAGCCGCTCAGCGAGACACTGCTGGCGCACAGCCCCGACGCGCAGTACAGCCTGCCTGGCTGGGTCTACGCCTTCAACGCGCCGATTGCCGCGCCCGATTTGGAACAGCACCCGCAGAACCTCAAGGAGCCACTGCCTGGCGGGTTCGCCTCCGCGCTTGCTGCACCGCTGCAAGTCGCCGAGCGCACACTGGGCACGATTCTGCTGCTCACGACCACTCCGCGTGAGTTCACCCTGTCGGAAGTGGAGCTGCTGTTCACCCTTGCGAACACAGGCGCATTGCGCCTGCACACGCTGGAGCGCACGCATGCGTAAGCCGACCTTTAGCCCCACTAAGCTCACGACCTACCTCACCTGCCGCATCAAGTACCACTGGGCATATATGACCCCCTACGGGCGGCGGATGCGCCGTCCGAACCCAGCCTTCGCCTTCGGCGCGAACCTGCACCGCGCGCTGGAATTTTTTCATACTGCAGGGGGCGCAGAAAAACTCTCGCTCGACGAGTTCCGCGACGCGCTCAACCGCCTCTGGAGCGACGCAGGCTTCGAATCGGCGCAGCAAAGCGAAGCGTTCAAGCAGCACGGGCACGCGCTGGCAAGTCAATACTACGAAGCGCAAGCCGCACAGCCTACCGAAGCGGTCGTGCTGTTCACCGAGCGGACACTGCGGCGCGATATGGGACGCTACATTCTCACAGGGCGCATCGACCGCGTCGATGAACACCCCGACGGCGCGCTGGAGATTATTGACTACAAAAGCGGGCGTGCCGATATCGACGAAGACCAAGTGCGCAACGACCTCGCGCTCCACTGCTACGCCCTGCTGCTCCAGGAGATTTACCCCGACCGCCCGCTGTGGATTGCTATCTACGCCCTGCGCCCCAACAAAAAGGTCGCCGTACCGTTGGACACCAACACGCTCGCCGAGTTCCGCGAACTGCTCGACGCGCTGGTCGCACAGATTCTGGACGAGGACTGGGACTTGCTCACTCCGCGCTGGATTCCACACTGCGCGGGGTGCGAGTTTCTGGAACTCTGCGAGCGCAAGTTGGGGCTCATTCCTGACGAATGAGTGCCATATTTTCTGCCCAATCGCTTGTAAAACCAGCAGGAATCGGATACAGCCTGTGGTATAGTTTCCGCAACGGAGCGGACGATGGCAAAAACAGGGAGGGTTTACGGACTTTGGAGCGTTGCGGTTTGGCTGTTGGCGGTTGGGCTCTTACTTAGCACAACGCCCAGCACTGCGCGCCATCTGGCACAGTGGCATGCTCTGCGCACCGAGACTGGTCAGCTGGAGCAACGCCTGGCGCGCCTGCGAGCGGAGGAGCGTGCCTTGGAAGCGGAGCTGAAGCGCGTGCAGACCAACTTGGGACGCGAGGCGCTCGCCCGACAGCGCGGCTGGCTGCGCAAGGGCGAGGAGCCCCTGCGCATCAACCGCCCCTAAAACACATACGGCGCGGTCTCAGGATTCGACCGAAGCGCATTCCACTCCTCGTCTGAGATGGGCTGCGGTTTGTCGCGTTCGGCGTCTACGGTGCACAGGAAGCCAAACGGCTCGTCATAGGGGTTCAGCCACCGGTGCGGCACAAGCGGCGGCACATACACGATGTCCAACGGCTTGAGTTCGAACACGCGCTCGCCCACCAGCGCACGCCCGCACCCCCGAACAACTACCACCAGATGCACATGCGCGTGTTTCTCCAAGCTGGAGTAGCCGTCGGGCTCAATCTCAAAGTAGCGCAGTGCGAATCTCGCCTCGATATATGGCGGGCGTCCAAGGCTGTAGCGTGTAATCCCGCGCCAGCCCATGCCGCGCGCCTCGCCTGCGTGCTCCTTATACGGCACAGGCACTATCCCCTGCCACTGGAACTGCGCCGCGTCGAACGGGATGTGCAGCCGTTGCAGAGCAGCGTGCAGTGCCTCCGCTGCCTGCGCCATCGTCTCGGCACTCGGTTTCATCGCCGTCGCCGTAAGCCATCCAAGTTCACCCGCGCGGGTCGTTCAGGCGCGTCCGCCAGCTCCCACGCCAGCCCAAACACCGTGCGTGCCACCCGCGCCATCTTCTCGAAATCGATCTTCTCCACCGAGTCCGTCACTTGGTGGTAGTCCGCATGCAACCCCGTGAAGAAGAAGACCGCAGGGATGCCCTTGCTGACGAAGCTATAATGGTCGCTTCGGAAAAAGAGCTGTTCGGGATGGCTCAGCGAGTCGTACATCGGGTTCAGCTCCATCCGCAGGTACTGGTCGTTCATGCGCTTGAGTACCGCGCCGATGTCGGGGCTGGCGATATTCGGTCCAATCACATAGACCTCGTTAGGTCCCGACAAGTCGCGGTTGCGCGGGTTCGTGTCGCCTGGTAGCCTACTGCGCCCTACCATGTCCATATTAATATTCACGACGATGTTCTCCAGTGGTACGGTCGGTCGCTCCACAAACAGGCGCGAGCCGAGCAACCCCTTCTCCTCGCCCGCGTACCAGAGCAGCAGGATAGAGCGCTTCGGGCGCGGTCCTGTAGCGAACGCTTCGGCGATCTCCAGCAGCGCAACGGAGCCAGAGCCGTTATCGTCCGCGCCGTTGAAGATGCGATCCTCGCCCCGCGCCGCGACGCCCACATGGTCTAAGTGCGCCCCGATGGAGACATACTCGCGCTTTAGCACAGGGTCGGAGCCCTCCACGACGCCGATAACGTTGCGTGCCGTCTCCGTGCGCGTCTGCACGCTGAGCGTGATACTTATCTGCTTGTTGGGGCTCAGCGCGAAGGACGGTGCGGGGTCGTTCTCATTCGCCCGTCGAATCAGCTCGGCAGCGGAAACCTGCTCGCCCGCAAACAGCGCGTCCAGCATCGGCGCGGAGGCGACAATCACGGGGATGCTACTAACGGGTTGCAAGCCCTCCACCACGCGCCGCTGGCTCCAGGCGCGGGCAATCCGCGCGATGCGCTCCATATCCGACGGGTCGATGCGGATAATCGCCAGCGCGCCTTTCTCCTCGGCGTTTCGTTCAGGAGAGCGCCAGCCTACTGCCTCCGCCGCCTCAAATCCCAGCTCTACGACCTCCTTCGGGTAGCCCGCCTGCACCACCAGCACCTTGCCCTGCACTTCCAGCCCCGCATAGGGGTCAATACCCTTCTCTGGGTTCGACCAGCCATTGCCGACATAGACCAGCGGCGCGGTTGCGTTCAACGCCACAGGGCGCGCCACAAAGCCCACCCCATACTCGAAGCTTTGCCCCTCGATTCGGATGCGCGTCTCGGCGGGATTGATGGCGTCCATGCGGAAACGCAGTGTCTGGTAGTAGGTTCCGTTCTCGCCTGCGGGTTTCACCCCCCAGCGCTGCAAGTGCGACACGATATACATCCCTGCTAAGTCCAGCCCACGCGAGGGGGTATCGCGCCCTTCCAGCTCGTCGGCGGCGATGAACTCCAAGTGGGCGCGCAGGTCAGTCGGAGTGATGGTCTCGGCGCGGCTAATCCACGCGGGCGCGTCCGCCCACGCCCAGACCAACCACAGCGTAAGGCTCAGCGACAGAAAGCGTTTCATCATGTGCGGTATTATACCTACCACCCCTTCTTGTGTCTATTTCCGCCAAGCAAGTGGCGTTTGCTGCCCTGCCGAACAATCCACCTGCGCAGGCGTCTAACCTCCAGAAGGCTCCTGCCTCCGAGTGGGTATCCTACAGGAATGGCTATGAACAGGCGCGTTGCAATCGTTGTGGGCATCGTGGCAATTGCGGCGGTCGCACTCTGGATGCATGGGCGCAACCCTGAAACCGCCGAACCCGAAGTCGAACTGCGCACCGCGGAGGTCACCCGCGAGGATGTCGTGCGCACCATCACTGCGACGGGCGTGCTGCGCACTTACAACATCGTCGATGTGAAGTCCAAAGCGGGTGGGATTGTCAGCCAGATTCTGGTTGATGTCGGCGACGAGGTGAAAGCAGGGCAACTGTTGGCGCGAATAGACCCTGCCGACACGCTCTCAGTCTACAATCAAGCGCTGGCAGACTTAGAGGCAGCGAACGCCCGTATCGAGCAGGCGCAGGAGAGTCTGCGTCTGCAACGCGAGCAGAGCCAACTCGCCGTGCAACAAGCCGAGCAGAACCTGCAGGCAGCCGAAGCGCGCCTGCGCCAAGCCGAAGCCCGCGCGAACCTGCAGCCGACCATAACCGAAGCGCAAATCCAGTCGGCGCGTACCGCGCTGGAGACCGCTCGAAGGAACTTGGAACAACTGGAGCGCGTGATTATCCCGCAAGAGCGCGCCCAAGCGCAGGCGAATTTTGAGGCGGCGCGCCAAGCCGTCGAGACCGCCCAGCGCAACTACGAACGGCTCAAGAGCCTATTGCAGAAAGGCTATGTGTCGCAGCAGCAGGTAGACAACGCGGCGGCGCAATTGGAGAACGCCCGCGCGCAGCTTGTTGCCGCACAGCAACGCCTTCAGACGCTGGAGCAAGACATCCAGACGCGCTTGGAGACCGCGCGCGCCCGCGTGCAGGAGGCGGAGGCGAACCTGCGCTCGGCGGAGGCGAACCGCGTCCAAATCGAGGTCGCGCAACAAGCCCTGCGCGAGGCACGCGCCCAATACGAGCAGGCGAAAGCTGCCCTCGCCCAAGCCCGCTCGAACCTGCGCCAAATCCGCCTGCGCGAGGCGGACATCGCCGCCGCCAAAGCGCAACGCGCCCGCGCCGACGCGCAACTCTACAACGCCAAAGTGCAACTGGACAGCACCACCATCACCGCGCCGCTAAGTGGCGTGGTCATCGCGCGTTTTGTTGAAAAGGGCACGATTGTCCCACCAGGCACTTCGCTGTTCTCGCAGGGCAACACGCTGCTGCAAATCGCCGACACCAGCCGCATGTATGTGGAGGTCTCCGTCGACGAGGCGGACATCGGCAGCGTGCGGATTGGGCAGCCCGTCGATATCCGCGTGGACGCCTTTCGACGCGAACGCTTCAAGGGCAGGGTCAGCCGCATCGACCCACAAGCCGTGCTGGAGCAGAATGTGACGGTCATCAAGGTGCGCGTGGAGATCGAAAAGCCCGACCCGCGCCTTAAGCCCGGCATGAACGCGACCTGCGAGTTCCTGGTCGCACGCAAAAACAATGTGGTCGCCATACCCAACGAGGCGGTCAACGAGACCCCCCAAGGCGCGTTCGTAGAGGTACTGGTGAACGGGCAGCCCCAACGCCGCGAGGTCAAAGTGGGACTGCAAGGCAACACGAAGACCGAGATTATCGACGGATTGCAGCCCGGCGAGGTGGTCGTCACAGGGCGTATCTTCAACCGACAGAATGAGGGACCAGGCTCGCCGTTTGGTCGCCCGTTCGGTCCGCGATGGGGTGGCAGTTCCCAGCGCGGTGGACAAGGCGGACCCAGCGGCGGTGGTCAGGGTGGACCGCCAGGAGGTGGGCGATGAGCATTCTCGAAAGCTTTCTCACCGCGATTGACAGCCTGCGTGCCAATAAGATGCGCACGCTGTTGACCATGCTGGGCGTGATTATCGGCGTGGCGGCGGTCATCACGATGATTGGGATTGCACAAGGCGCGCGCCAAGCGACGCTGGAGCAGGTACAACGGCTCGGCGCGAATGTGCTGACCGTGCGCCCCGGTCAGGCGCGGCGCGGCGGCGCGTTCCTCGGATTCGGCAGCACCCAGACCCTCAAGATCGAAGACGGCGACGCGATTTTGAAATCGTGCGGCGAACTGGTCGCCCGCGTCTCGCCCGAAGTGTGGACAACCCAGCAGGTCAAGTACCTCAACCGCAACATGCGCACCAGCATCTCAGGCGTCACACCTGAACTGCAGCCGATTCGCAACCTTGTGCTGGAGGAGGGCAGGTTCGTCAACGAGCAGGACATGGAAAGCATGGCGCGGGTGGCGGTGATTGGGCACACAGTATGGCAAGAGCTCTTTCAGGGTGGTGCGTGCGTAGGCAAGACCATCCGCATCGGTGGGCAGAGCTACGAAGTCATCGGACGCCTTGCCTACAAGGGCGACACAGGTTTCCGAAGCTTCGACGACCGCGTATATATCCCGCTGACAACCGCGATGCGCCGCCTCATGGGACAGCGACACTTGGACGCGCTGAATGTGCAGGCGCGCCGCTCCGACCAGATGGCTGAGGCGCAGACCTGCATCGAAGACGCCCTGATGAAGGCGCACAAAATCCCCCCGTGGGGCGACCCCGACTTCCGCGTGTTCAACCAAGGCGACTTCGTGGAGACCGTCGAGGCGACCGCGCAGGTGTTTACCTTCCTGCTGGCGGGTGTCGCGCTGGTGTCGCTCATCGTCGGCGGGATTGGCATCATGAACATCATGCTGGTCTCCGTCACGGAGCGCACGCGCGAGATTGGTCTGCGCAAAGCCATCGGCGCGACGAAGTTCAACATCCTGCTGCAGTTCCTAATCGAGTCGGTGGTGGTGAGCGTGCTGGGCGGGCTGATTGGGATTGCGCTGGGCTACTGGGCGGCAGGCTACATTAGCGCGCAGGCAAATTGGAAGGTGTTGATTCCGATAGAGGGTGTGCTATTAGCGTTCGGGTTCGCGGCGCTCGTCGGCATCTTCTTCGGGCTGTACCCCGCGTGGCGTGCAGCGCAACTGCAGCCGATTGAAGCCCTACGCTACGAGTAGCAGGAACCTCGCGCCGAGCGACGAACTACGCGCCTGCTATGGCTGTCAAGGTCGGAGTGCAACTCTATTCGGTGCGGGATGACTGCAAGCGCGACCTGCCCCACACGCTGGCAGAGGTCGCCAAAATCGGCTATCAGGGCGTCGAGTTCGCAGGCTACTACGACTTCGACGCAGCAACCTTACGCAAGATGCTGGACGACAACGGGCTGGAGTGCTGCGGCACCCATATTCCGCTGGACGCACTGCTGGGCGACAACCTCAAACGCACGATCGAGTTCCATCAGACGCTGCGCTGCCCCTACCTAATTGTGCCAGGACTGCCTGAAGAGCGGCGCGCCTCGCGTGAGGCGTGGCTGGAAACAGCACGCCTGTTCAACGATATCGCCGAGCAACTCAAGCCCTACGGCTTCCGCGTAGGCTACCACAACCACTGGATCGAGTTCCAACCATTCGACGATGGGACACTGCCGTGGGATGTGTTTTTCAGCAGCACTTCGCCTGAGGTGATTATGCAAATCGACACGGGCAACGCGCTGCATGGCGGGGCGCACGCCACACCATTCGTGCGCAAGTACGCTGGGCGTGCCGTCACTGTCCACTGCAAGGAATTCTCCAGCACAAACCCGAACGCGATTATCGGCGAGGGCGAGGTGCCGTGGGCGGAGTTCTTCGAGGCGTGCGAGACCGTCGGCGGCACGGAGTGGTACATCGTCGAGCAGGAGACCTACGCGCATCCCCCGCTGGAGACCATCCGCCTGTGCTTCGAGGCGATGCGGCGGATGGGTAAAGTATAGGACACACGCACTTACGCCGTTGCGCAACTGCGTGTGTAAGCGATAAAGTCTTCCAGTACCTCTTCGGCGCGCCCAGAAGTGATGGCGCGTTGCGCCAGTAGGATACCGTCGCGGATGTCGTCCACACGCCCAGCGACCCACAGCGCAACGCCCGCGCTGGGCAGAATCGCCTGCATCCGCAACTCATCGTCGCCCGTGATGGCGGCACGCAAAATCTGGGCGTTCTCCTGCGGCGTCTCGCCTGGGATGAGCGCATCTGCAGGCACAGGCTCCAGCCCCAGATCGCGCGGCGTGAACTCAAAGGTTTCTATCATGCCGTCAGGCTTGAGGTGTGCAGCCACCGTGACGCCGATCGGCGAGACCTCGTCCAGCCCGTCCATCCCATGCACGACCAGAGCGCGTTCCGTGCCCAGTTGCGCCAGCGCCTCGGCGATGAGCGTCAGCCACTCCCAGCTGAACACGCCCAGCAGCTGCTTGCGGGCGTTCGCAGGGTTGGTTAGGGGTCCCAGCAGGTTGAACACCGTGCGCACGCCGAGTTCGCGGCGCACGGGGGCGACATGGCGCATCGCGGGATGGTGCAGCGGCGCGAACATAAACCCGACGCCGACCTGCTCGATGCCCTGCGCGATTTGTTCGGGCGTGAGGTTCAGGTTCACCCCAAGCGCTTCCAGCACGTCCGCGCTGCCGCACTTGCTGCTGACGGCGCGGTTGCCGTGCTTGGCGACAGGCACGCCCGCCGCCGCGACCACGAATGCCGTCGCCGTCGAGAGGTTCCAAGTCTTCAGCGTGTCGCCGCCCGTACCGCAGGTATCCAGCAGGTCAGGGTTATCGATGGGAACCTTCACCGAGTGAGCGCGCATCGCACGGGCGAAGCCGACCAGTTCCTGAAGCGTTTCGCCGCGCGTGCGCATCGTCATCAGCACGCCCGCAATTTGCACAGGCGTCAGCGCGCCCTGCATCATCGCGTCCATCAGCGCCTCCGCCTGTCCCGCGTCTAAGTCATCTCCTTCCAGCACCCGCCGCAGTAGGCTGGCAAGTTCCATACGGTAAATATACCCGTTTTTGCGAAAATGCCGCTTCCCCCGCAAATTCACCGAAATTGCCCCGAATTCGCCCCCAAGCGGTAGGAATCGGGGCAAAAACTGGTGTATAATTAGGGTGCGTTGAAGCGTTTCAAGTCAACGCGAAGGAGGTTCAAGCAATGAAGCGTACACTGTTCGCTTTGGGCATTCTGGTGGGCGCGCTGCTGATAGCGACCGCCCCTGCGCAAGTTGTCTACTCGTTCGAAGAGCCTGACATGCACGGCTTCGCAGACGATGATAGTCCTGAGACTGGTTGGCGCGTGATTCAGTCGTCAACGATAGGCGTGACGCATGGCAACTACTCGATGGGGTTCCTCTGGCCCGAAGGCGTCAGTGGCTTCCGCTGGCTGATTAGTGACGGCAATCGTGATGCAAAGCTCCCTTACTTACGAATCAGCAAGAAGTTGCTGATGGATGTCACGGCGGACGCCACCGTGCCATGGACGAATATGATTGTCTCTTTGAATGATGAGCGAATAGGCTGGAGACAGACTGGCTTTCCCGTTAGTCTCCCGCGCGAGCCAGGCACTCGTACTGTGCTGCTGGATTTAGAGTCGCTCGCACTACCAGACCGAGATGAGGACACCGAATGGTTCCAAATCAACTTCGGGCTGAACGCAGGTGCAACGCACCGACTCTACTTTGACAATATGCGCCTGTACCGCACGGCGTGCGAGATGATGGCGATGACCTTTGACACCGACCTGCACGGCTTTGCGCCTGACTCAAACGACACGGGGGTCTCGGTTACCTGGAACAACGGCAAGATGCGCATCGAGTCGGAAGGCGGGTTCCACTGGATTTTCAACGGAACCGTGCCTGGGCTGGCAGCAATGGTGCGTCGCGGCGACCTCGTGGTGATGGATGTCACGGTTGTTTCCCCAGCTCCGTGGGCGAACATGATCCTTGCCATCAACAGCTCCGCAGGTTGGGGGCAAGGGAGCTATGTCGCCGACATCACCTTTGGTGGCAGCGGGTTCACCCGCACCCTCGCGCTGGACTACCGAGACGCGACCCTGCCAGCTGACGATAACGATTACTGCCTGCTGAACCTCGGCATCAACTCGGGCGTTCCAATAACCCTCGAAATCGACAACATCCGCATCTACCGCAAGGCGGTGGAGGGCGATGTGAACTGCGATGGCTGTGTGGACGACGCCGACCTGCTGAGCGTGCTGTTCGAGTTCGGTAGCACGGCGATTACCCCCGCCGATGTGAACAGCGACCGCGTGGTGGACGACGCCGACCTGCTGACCGTGCTGTTCAACTTCGGGACAGGCTGCTAACCCCCCTCACCTCCCAAGCCCTCCTCGCCCGCTCACGGGCGAGGAGGGTTATGCGTAATCTTCCGCTCCACCTCTGCGCTTTTGCCCGCGCCGTTGAAGACCTTGATGCGCACGGTGTGCTCACCTGGGGGCAGCGGCTTGGTGCGGATGCGAAACGGCTCGAAGGCTGAGTCGAACATCCCGTCCAGCGGCTCCGCGCTGAACCATTCGCCGTCGCCGATTTGGTACTGCACGCCGACGATGGGTGCGCTTTGACGCAGGATGCGACGGGCGCGCTCCGACACCTGCTCGCTACTATCAGCCGACCCTTCCTTGCGCTCCTCGAAGTATTGGAACGCGAAGCCCGTTAGCTCCACGACGCCATCCTCGGCGACTTTGACATCCCGTTCGCGCACAGAGACCACAGGCGGCGTGTTGCACACCACGATCGGGACGGCGGGCGAGTAGACCGTCGCGTAATCAGTCGGCGAGGCGGGCTCGTCGGTCGCCATAATCCGCAGGAGGTACACCCCGTCGGGCACTTGCGTCGTATCCCATTCGAAGCGGGTTTTAGCGTCGGGGCGTTCGGCGCGGCTGGGCGCGTCGTCCGACTCAGGTTTTGGCGTATCCTTGTCGGGCATGCGCGTCTGCCCGACCCGCGCCATCTGCTGTTGGATCTGGGCGCGGAACTCTTCGGGCAGGTCGTCTAAGCCAAGCGCGTCGATGGAGGGCGGCGCGTTAGGGGCGGTTGGCATATCGGCTGTGGGGCTACCATTCGGCTTGGGCTGCCCGTTTTTGAGGGGCTGCCAGTCGCCTGTGCCGTCGCGCGCGATTTGCACCTCGTAGCGCAGGGTATCGCCGTCAGGATCGCGCCCACGCCAGCGCAGGGTGTGTTTACCGCTAATCGCCTTGTATGGCGTAAGCCCGATCAGTTGCACCTCTGGCGGGCGGTTCTGCAGCATGTAGCTCACGCTGAAGCGGTGCAGCGTCGGCGAGGCGTCCCCTGCGCCTTTTAGATGCACGCGCACCTGCAGGTATTGCGCAGGCGGGCTAAGGATCGTGCTGCCTTCGGGGTTCTCGTAGGCGGTCGTCCATGGACTCCAGCTCGCGTCGGGTTCGGGCGTGTTGCCTGAACGGGTCTGCAGCGTTAGCTGTGTGCCTTCGGGTAGGCTTGCGCTCCAACGCAGTGTGCCCCAGCGTGCAGGCGCGCCCGCATCCAGCACAGGCGAGAGGTAGACCCCCTCGGCAGCAGGCTCCAGCACATAGAGGCGCCCGTCCGCCGACGCCAAATGCAGCCGCTCGCCGACCACACCCCCGCCGATGAGTTGTAGCCCTCGCTGGCGGAACATCAGCGCGGGCTGCGCCGCCCCCGAACTGGTCGGGATGCGATACACCTCCTCGGGCGTCAGCGCGTACAGGTTATCGTTGTGTATCACCAGCGCGCGCCACTCGCGTTTCAGGTCGCTGTGCAGTTGGGTCAGCCCGCCAGCAGGCGTCCAGCGGTAGAGGTGTCCCGACGGCGCAGTCGCGATATACAGGTTGCCTGCTGCGTCGGTCGCCAGCGCCGCCACGCTCGGCTCAGATAGCGTCGCGATGGGGCTTACCCCGCCTGCAGGATCGATGCGGTAGACCATCCCACGCTCGGATGTGCCCGCATAGACCGCGCCGTCCGCGCCGACGGTCAGCGCGCTGAAGTGCGTCTCGTCGATGGTCAGCAGTCGTCGTAGCGTGCTGCCGTCCCACGCCAGCACCTGCGCGGGCAAGCCCGTCGCGAGATACAGCACGCCGTCGTGCCAGCGCATCGCGTTCACATAGCGGGCGTTCAGTTGCGCGACAACCTCGTAGCCGCGCTGCCCGACACGGCACAGCATCCCTTCGGGCGATAGCCCCGCGTACAGGTCGCCGTTCTCGCTGCGTGCAAGCGCGGTCACGAACGCGCCTGGCAGGGCGGGATAGGTTTGCTCGGACGGTTCCGCGCCGACGCGCACGACGCGCCCGCGAACACCCCCGCCCAGCAGCAGCGCCGCCTCACCGTCGGGCGCGACGCTCCAGACGAAGTTCAGCGGTGCGCTCGGCAACGCGCGCGGGGCGACCGACAGGCG